>OLPW01000109.1_pt1 | contig 92252 bp, 74 predicted proteins | sample 1672161 | NCBI WGS metagenome assembly OLPW01 (sample SAMEA3136654, study PRJEB25190) | human gut metagenome
AGGCCCTTGCGGCCTAGTCGCTATTTAGGGCGTCCAAGATTTGGGGCGCAGTTCACAGGGGCAGCGGGCTCAAACACTACTCGTATCCTACCCTAAAGATGCCTATGACCAGCGCTTATAGTTGGCGCACGACACGCCGACGGCCTCGAGTGCCTTGGCGGCGATGTGATGCACCGCCTCATCGAGCGTGGCGGGGCCGTTGTAAAACGTGAGCATGGGCGGCATGAGCATGACGCCCGGCACGCGCGCCAGGCGTGCCATGTTGTCGACATGGATCGCACTGAAGGGCGTCTCGCGCACCATAAGCACCAGGCGGCGCTGCTCTTTCATCTGCACATCGGCCGCACGCAGCAACAGGTTTTCGCTGTAGCCGCTCGCGATGCCGGCGAGCGTCTTCATGGAGCAGGGAGCCACGATCATGCCGTCGACCGGATAGGTGCCGCTTGCGATGGCAGCGCCAATGTTCTTGTTGTCGTAGACCACATCGGCATAGCACGCAAACTCGTCGAGCGTCATGCCGAGCTCCTGCTCGATGGTGATCTCTCCCCCGCGCGTGACGACAAGCGCCGACTCAGCGCCGGCCTGGCGCAGGCATTTGAGGCATTCAAGGCCCAGTGCCGCACCGCTGGCGCCAGACACGCCAACGACAATGCGACGGGGACGAACAGAAGACTCAGGCATGACAACTCCTTAACTACTTGGTAGGGCTACTTACTAGAAGGCGAGCTCGGCGGCCCACTTGTCCTTGTCGATCTCCATGAACTGCGAGCGGATGAAGTTCTTCTTGAGGTTAAACGGAACCGTGCAGTCGAAGATGGCCTTGCAGGCGATACCGTGCTCGCGGATCGAAGGATCGAACGCGGGGTCGTTGGACGGATCGAGCACGTGGCAGTGGCAACCGGGGATGGTGATGAGGTCCACGTCGGCCTGGAAGCGTGTGGTCATGGCCCACATCACGTCGCTCATATCGAAGATGTCGACATCCTCGTCGACAAGGATGACGTGCTTGAGCTCGGAGAACGCCGAGAAGGCGAGCATGGCGGCGTTGCGCTGACGGCCCTCGTCATTTTTGCTCGACTTCTTGAACTGCATGATGGCAACGAACTTGCCGCCACCGCAGGGAGCGGCGTGAACGTTGAGCAGGCGGCCCGGGATAGCGGTCTCGACCATCTTGTAGATGGAGGCCTCGGTGGGGATACCGGCCATGGACACGTGCTCGTGCGAAGGGCCGATGCAGCTCTCCATAATGGGGTTGACGCGCGTGGTGACGGCGGTGATCTTGATCACCGGGCAGACCTTGGCGCCACCGGTGTAGCCGGGGAACTCGGGCATGGCGTAGCCGTGGCCGTTGACATCCTCGTTGATGGTCTCGTCGTGCATGAGGTAGCCCTCGAGCACGTACTCGGCATTGGCAATGCACTTCTGCGGAACGGTGACGCAGTCGGCAAGCTCGACGGCGCGGCCGCGCAGGGCGCCGGCGATCTGCAGCTCGTTGAAGCCGAGCGGCGTGGTGGGAGCCTCGAAGCCGCAGCACATGTACACGGCGGGGTCCAGGCCGATGGAGATGGAGATGGGCATATCCTCGCCGCGCTGGCAGTACTCGTCAAAGAACGCACCCAGGTGACGGCTGCCCGGGGTGATCCACATGGCGAGCTTGTCCTTGTCGACGCAGGAGAAGCGGTGGATGGTTACGTCGGACTGGGTGCCATCGGGGCTCGTGCCATAGGCGAGGCCCATGGTGATGTAGGGGCCGCCGTCAACGGGCGTGTTGATGGGAGCGGGAACGATCTTGCGCAGGTCAAAGCCCTCGTCGGTCGCCTTGTACACGACCTCCTGGCAGTCGACGTGCTTGCCCTCGGCGATCTGCTCGGGGGCGATCAGGTTCTCGAAGCGCTTGCCGATCTCGAGGCCCAGGTGCTCCTCGTCCAGGTCGAGCAGGGCGGCAACGCGCTTGCGGCTGGCAAGCATACCGATGCAGACCTTGGCGTCGTCAAAGCCCTTGACGTTGTTGAAGACCATCGCCGGACCCTCTTTGGTCGGGCGCATGACGGTGCCGCCAGCACCGACGTGACGGTAGACGCCCGAGACCTCGGCATCGGGATCGACCTGGGTGTCGGTCTCGAGCAGCTGGCCCGGCATCTCACGCAAAAAGTCGAGCGCGGAACGCAGGTCGTGGATCTGGGAAGCATCGGTAGTGGACATGGCGTACTCCTTTCGGGAGAGTGTCCGGCGACGGGGTGCCGCCGGACGGGGTAACGTAATGGGGCCGCGGCGCTCACAAATGGAGCGCTCGACCACTCGAAGTTCAAGCGCTTGGCTGCTTACAGCCGGGGCGCTCGACCGCTTACATCAGGCCAAAGAGGTGGAACCAGGCGGCCTCGACCAGCACGACGACAAAGACGACCGCGGTGAGGGGGATGCCCATGCGCATAGCCTCTTTGGAGGTGTAGCCGCCGGCGTCCTTGCCTTCGCCGATAAGGATCGGCAGGTTATGGAACGGCAGGATGTAGTGGATGTTGATGGACGTGAAGACGATGAGCGCCACGGCGAGTGGGCTCACGCTGGAGCCGGCGGCAAAGCTGATAAATGCCGGCACGCACACGCCGAGCACGGCCATGACCGAGCCCATGAACATGTGGATGATCATGGAAAGCGCGGCGACGAGCAGGGCGAACAGGAAGATGTTCTCAGGCACGGAGCTGGGGAGCACGACGTCGGCGATCCAGGCGTTCATGCCGGTGGCACCGCCCACGGAGCCCACGGCCATGGCGGCCGTCAGGAACATGAGGGACTTGATGTCGACAGCGTTCCAGCTGGCGGGAGTGAGGACTTCGCCGATGATGGGCATGGCGAGAGCAACGCCAATGGCCAGGGTGACCCAGCCGATATAGTCGCCCGAGACGGTGAGCCACAGCGCGATGGCGATGACAAGCCACACGATGGTGCGGATCTCCTTGACGGAGAGCTTGCCGAGCGCGGCCTGCTTGGCCACGATCTGCTCGCGATCGTAGACGAGCTCCTTGCTGGGCTTAAAGAGGAAAAGGCCCAGGAACAGGGTGCACAGCAGCGCAACCAGCATAGGCACGCTCATGTACAGGAACCAGTCGACGAAGGACGGGCTCATGCCGCCGGCCTCGGCACTGTACTGCGCAACGAGCGGGTTAAGCGTGGAGTCGCCCGTCAGGAAGAACATGGAACCCGGGGCGGCAGCGGCAAACACGAGGAAGCCGAGCTTGCCCTTGTCGTCGTCACCGTAGCCGGCGGACTCGGCGATGACCGAGACGACGGCGAGGATGAGGAAGGCGCGGGGGAACGGATGCGGGATCAGCAGCGACAGCACAAAGGTGAGCGCGAAGATCGAGATGATGAGCGACTTGGCGTCGCGCACGAACTTGAGCATGAACGCGTAGGCGATGCGCTCGCCCAGGCCCGACTCCTTGACCGCGCTGGCGATGAGGTAGGCGCCGATGACGAGCCACATGGTGGCCTTGGTCCACGAGCTAAACGTGGAGGCGACCGTCGCCGAGATGCTCGCGGCGCCCGTGTCGTCCACGCACACCTTGAACAGGACGAGCAGTGCGCAGTAGAGCAGGCCCACAAAGCCCGGCTGTGCCACGCCGCATGCCCAGAACACCACCGTGGCGAGCGTCAGTGCCAGACAGGTCTGACCGCCGACCGTGAGCTCGACCGTCGAGCTCAGCTCCGCCAAAGGAAGAAACTTCACCAGCAAAAAGACAACGATACCCAGCACAAAGCCAATTTCGCGCTTGGTGATCTTAAACGCCTTCTTTTCCGCTTCCATCTCCCCACCTTTCTTGTTGGGGGCGCTCCGAATTCGCAGCCATGTTGCCGCTTAAAAAGGGGCGCCCGTTATCGGACACCCCTTACGTTGCGCTGTGTTGCGGCAATACAGTCAAGCGGATTTTTTGGATGAGAAGCGATTCCCTAGACAAAAACCGTCACAACATTCGACGCTTTTCCTCGTTTTCGAGATTTTCGCCGAATGTTGTGACGGTTTGGATGTGGCAAAGGGACTGTCTTTTTTACATAGCGAGGGCCGTGCGGATGAATGGGTCGCCGAGGGCCTCGCGGAGCCAGGGGGCCAGCTGCTCGGGGTGACCCTGCAGGTAGCCTTTGAGCTCGGACGGAGCCACGCGACGCACTTCCGAGATCTCCTCTTGGTTGATATGCAGCTCGCCCGGCTCAACATGGGCAAGGTAGACCTCGCACCATTCGCACTCGCAGCGACCGTCGCCGTGGTCCTCGCGGTACACCACGTGTCCGAGGTGCTTGAGCTGATCGGGCTCGCGCGTAATGCCGAGCTCTTCGTTGATGCGGCGCGCCGTGGCGGCCGCGACGTCTTCCCCGGGGAGCGGATGGCCGGCGCAGCTATCGGCCAGCACCCCGCCCCACAGGCGCTTGAGCGGACTGCGGCGACAGAGCAGCAGGCGCGCGTCTTCGCCCCGGCCCTCGACCAAAAGCGTCAGAAATGCCTGATGCAGGATGCCCTCACCAGCATGGGCCTCGATGCGGTCGACGGGGCCAAGCGCCTCGCCGGTCGCAGCATTGACCGCCACGACCTCGGCGCCCGCACCGCCCTCATCCCAGCCGGCGCGCAGAATGCGGGCTGCGGCTTCCTCGAGCGCGGCGATGAGCTCCTTGGTGGTGTCGAGCACGCGCTGCAGGTCGTCACCGCTCGCTTGTTCAACATGAAAACCCGTGCTTGCAACTACCGGCACGCCAAAGCGCGTGGCCAGCGCCGCCGCGATATCGTGCGCCGGGATCTCGTCTCGATGGCACGGAACGGCCAGGATGCTCACCGTTGCCGTACGGCCGGGCTCGGGGCGCGGAATGGCCTGCGCCGTGGCGCCCAGGTGCGCAAACTCCGGCGAGCAGGCGTACACCGCCATGCCTCGCGGCGTCACCGTCAGCTGGGCCTCGAGCGCAAACTTGCCCTCGCCCACTGCAACCTTTGTCGTGTGCATACCCATGGGATCTCCTGCCGCCCGCGATGTACCTGAGACCATCTTCGCCTGTATTGCGACTATACAGGCAAGCCCTCCATGTGACAAAGGGACTGCCCCTTTGTCACATTCTGTTAGAGTTGCAGGGATTGAATCCCGCTTATTCATGCGACATTGGAGTGACAACCTTGACCGCTGCAACCACGCCTAAAAGTAAGCCAACCGCCGCCGCGCTCTCCCCCGCGCGCACCAAGCTCTGCCTGGCGCTGCTCGTGCTGTTGGGATTCTCGCTCGGCTGCTCCGAGTTCGTGGTCATCGGCATCGAAAGCGACTTGGCAACGGAACTCGGCATATCACTTGCCACTGCGGGCCAGCTCATCAGCGTGTTTGCGCTCGTCTACGCTATCGCGACGCCGGTGCTCGCGCTCAGCACGGGGCGATTCCGCCGCTACCAGCTGCTCGTGTGCTATAGCGTCGTCTTTGTGCTCGGCAACCTGGTCATGGCGTTGGCTCCCAACTTCCAGGTGCTGTTTATCTCACGCATTGTCCTGGGCTCTGTCTCGGGTGCGCTGCTCGCCGTGGGCGTGACGTACATCCCTGAGCTGCTATCCCCGCAGCAAACCTCACTTGCCATCTCGGTCGTGTACGGCGCGTTTTCCGTGGCGATGGTCTTTGTGACCTCGATTGGCAAGTTTGTGGCCGACACACTCGATTGGCACGTGGCCATGTACGGCACGCTGACCTTTGCCGTTTTGATCTGTAGCGCGCTCGTGGCGTTTATGCCTCGCGCCGGGCAGACCGATGAGCCCGCCACCTTCCGCGAGCAGGCGGGGCTACTACGCGAGCCGAGTATCATCACCGGCATGCTCATCTTCTTGTTTGGCGTGGGCTCGGTCTACGTATTCTACGGCTACGTGACGCCTTATCTGGAGCAGGTGCTGGGCATGGATACCGTTCAGGCGAGCACCACACTTATGGCCTATGGCGTGTTCTGCCTGATCTCGAACATCCTGGGCGGATGGATCGATGCGCGTTTTGGCATGAAGGCGCTGCTGGTTACGTTTGTGCTGCAGGCGGCGGCACTGCTCGGGCTGTTTGCCGTGGGCGCCGCCATGCCGCTCGCGCTGGTCTTTGTCTTTAGCCTGGCGATGCTCATGTACCTGTTCTCGGTCTCATGCATCACGCACTTTATGGACGTGGCACGCAGCCGCCATCCCAAGTCGATGGTACTCGCAAGTTCGGTTGAGCCCATGGCGTTTAACGTCGGCATCTCGTTTGGCACCGCAGTGGGCGGCGCCGTGGTAAGCAGCGTTGGCATTGCGTACGTGGGCGCAGTGGGCGCCGCGTTCTCGCTTGTGGCCTGGGCCCTCACGCTGGTGACGATTAAGCTGGCTCGCTGGGAGCGCCGTCGTCAATCAGCACGGCCCTCAATACGGGCATAGGGGCAAACATAGCCCAAGGTGGCGAGTAACCGGTGAAAACCGCCCAATATGAGTATGTTTATCCGCCTGGAAGCTTCAGCAGTGCAATTTCGTGTATTTGAGATACACGCTTTTCTATTATTTCGTGTATTTCAAGTACATGAAATCGTGCTAAACTATGTATCTGAAGTACACGAAATTGGAAAGGCGGCCCCATGCGCAGATCAATCGAGTCCGTTATCGAATCATGGGCGACAAAGGACGCCTCACGCCCCCTCCTCATCCGTGGTGCGCGACGCGTAGGCAAAACGTACGCTGCCGAGGAAATCGGCAGGCGAATCGCCGGCGATGCGTTTGTCAAACTCGACTTTCAGACCGATCTTGAGCTGATCGCTCCGCTGTTCGATTGTCCCACCGACGACGTTGACACCATCGTGGCGCGGATTTCAGACTATAAACGCGCCCCCATTCGCAAAGAAACCACCTTCATCCTGTTTGACGAGGTGCAGCTCTGCGAACGGGCGCTCAACTCGCTTCGCTTTTTTTCGGGTTCGGGCTGGCGCATATGCGCGACCGGCAGTCAGCTCGGCGTCGCCACGCGCAAACGTAAGCTGCCTTTTCCCAGCGGCGTTCGTCAAGAGACCATGCATCCTATGTCGTTCGAGGAGTTTCTCTGGGCGCTCGATGAGGAGCAGATGGCCGATGCCATTCGTACCCACGCCGGCACGCTCGAGACCTACGCCGCGCACCAAGCCGCGCTCAGCCTGTTTCATCGATACCAGATCGTGGGCGGCATGCCCGCCGCCGTCAACGTATATCGCAAGACGTTATCCATCGAGGATGCGCGCGTCGAGCAGCGCGAAATCAACGAGACCTATACCGCCGATATGACCGACCCCGAAAACGGGATCAGCGGCGTGGCGGCACGCAAGGTCTGGCGCTCCATTCCGTCCCAGCTGCTGAGATCGTCCACAAAAAAATTCAAGTACTCCGAGGTCGAACGCGGAGGCCGTCGCGCCAAGCTTATCGAGCCGCTCGACTGGCTCGAAGGCGCCGGTATCATATCGGTCAACAACCTGACCGAAGGCATCGAGCCTCCCCTCGTTCCCTTCGACGACGAAGATGGAAGTTTCTTTAAGGTCTATCTTCTCGATACCGGCCTCATGTTCTACAAACTCGGCATCAACCCGAGGCTCTGGCTCGACCTCAAAGAAGATTCCGCCATAGCGCTATCTTCCGACTTCCGAGGCGCCCTGGCGGAAAACTCGGTCATGCAAGCATTTTCGGGTAACAGCTTGCAGACGTATTACTGGGTGCCGCCGTCGTCTTGGAAGACGACCGGCGAGCTCGATTTTCTACTTCAGACCGACCGTATGGAAATCGTGCCCGTCGAGGTAAAGTCCGCACGCAACGTGCGCGCGAGAACCCTCGGGTCGTTCATGGACAAAGCCCGATCGCCATATGCCTACATTTTGTCCGAGAACAATTTTTTCCGCAGCGAAACCGATGACGGGCGCGAGCTACGCCACCTCCCCTTGTACGCAGCGGGCTTTATTGGAGCAAACTGCCTCAAGAGCAGTCTGTAAGCCCTGCACGACCGCCTAGAAAGGAAACCGCTCATGCAACGCATACTGTTTATCTGCCATGGCAACATCTGTCGCTCGACGATGGCTGAGTCGGTGTTTACCGAGCTGGTGCGGCGCGCCGGGCGCGCGGGCGAGTTTGTCATTGACTCCGCTGCGACCTCGACCGAGGAGATCGGCAACCCGCCACACCACGGTACCGTTGCCAAGCTGCGCGAGGTCGGGATTCCCGTCGTCGCACATCGTGCACGTCAGGTGCGTCGCGCGGAGTATGGCGACTGGGACCACATTGTCTATATGGACGACGAGAACGCGCGTGGCCTGCGTCGCATCTTTGGCGACGACCCCGACGGCAAGATTACGCGCATGCTCGATTGGACCGAGCGCCCCGGCGACGTGGCCGACCCCTGGTACACCGGCAATTTCGATGCCACCTACCGCGACGTACTCGACGGCTGCACCGCTATGCTCGAGCAGCTGTAGGCAATCGAGGTCGCGGGCCACGCCTTTGTCACATCCGGGACTAGCCCTAGACCGGCTTGACCTCCAGCTTTATCCCCTCGGCGCAGGAGTCGCCCAAAACATCCGAAAGGGCCCAGGTCGCATATAGCGGCAAATAGAGAACCGCTCCGTTGCGCTCAACGTTGCCTCTCGAGAAAACAATCCCGAGCCTTACGCCATATTCAGCCGTATCAAGCACATGACCGAGCGCAGCGTGCGCGTGGTAATAGGAGCCCGATTTAACCTCGATCGGAACAGCCGTCCCATCCGGTCCATCGACCACAAAGTCCACTTCACCGCGCTTTTTTGTCTGATAGTAGTAAAGCTGGCGATTTTGGGCAGCCAGCTGCTGGGCCACCACGTTTTCGTAAATGCCGCCCAGATTGGGCTCCTTGCTATCAAGATACGCCGCTTGGGCGACTCCGACGGGGTAGCGCGCCATCAACATGCCCGTATCCGATTGATATAGCTTGAACTGCGATGGCCGTGCCGTCTTGAGCAAGGGCGATTTTGGCTCGGTTACGATATCGGCTTTGAGAGCAACGCCGGCATCGACAAGCCATACAAAATCTCGCTGATACTTCTCGTAGTGAGCCTTGGGGTCAATGGAATTGAGCACGAAGCGCTTGTTTTCGCCCTCGAGCATAATAGGGAGCTGATCGTAAATGCTCTGCACCTGAAGGGCTCGCCCGCTTGCATACTTGGAGATATCCCGCCGGTACTGTTCGTTGAGCTCTGACTGTAGCTGACGAACAGAGGCAAGGTCGCCCTGCGTGTCAAGGAAACGCTGCACGACCTCCGGCATTCCGCCGACAACGGTATAGGTCCTGAAGTTTGCCATCATCGCGTCATGAATGTAATCAGGAACGGGCCTCTCGCTGATACACGCGTCACGTATCGTTTGGCGAGCCCCCTCGCTCACCCCGGTTGCCCAGCAAAACTCCTCAAAATCGAGCGGGAACATCCTAAGCTCGTGGACATACCCCACGGGATAGGACCTGACGCCCTTGAACTGAGTCCCGAGCATTGACCCCGAAAACGCCCAGCGGCACCTCCCGTCCTCAACAAGGAACTTTGCCATCGTCATGATGTCGGGGGCCTCTTGGACCTCATCGATAAACACGAGCGTTTTGCCTGGCGCAATCGACTTTCCCGAAAGAAGCGTCACCCTGCTGATGAAATCATCGGCATTCCGCGCCTCGAGAAGAGCATCTTTTGCCTGGCGGTTTTCCATGAGGTTAAGCTCGATGTAGGTTGCATGGTTGGCTTTGCCAAATGCGCGAATCGAATAGCTTTTGCCAATCTGGCGAGAACCCGTAATGAACAAGGCCTTTTGCTCGGAAGACTTCAGCCAACGCTCCAGCTCTGCCGCTATTTTCCTGCGCAGCATAGGCTCTCCCCTCGGTGTCATCAAATGAAATGCAAAGTTTTATACGCTTGATTATCGATGAAACGCAGAATTTTTAGAACCTAAAATCTGATGAAATGCAGAGATTTGAGATTATAAGCAAAAAGAAGGGACACCACCCGCGAATGTGACAAAAGAACTGTCCCTTTGTCACATTGCGCTCAGCTACTCGTCGACGACCTCGGCAAGCCAAACGTTCAGCGTATCGACCTCGGGGCAGCAGAACTTTGCCGTACCGGGCTCGTTGCCAGGCACGGTTCCGCCGTAGCGCAGGATATCGATATAGGGAAAGCCCACATGGCAGGCCATGGCGCACATCTTGCCGCGGTCTCGGTCGAAGTCAAAGACATCGCCCGGCTTATGACCATGGTGGCAGCGACACGCACCCAGCTGGTCCACGCAGCTCACGCGGATACGCGGACGCTTGCCCCGCGGCGCACCGAACGGCTTGCTCTCGCCCGCAGGCTTGACGCCGCCCTCGCCGGCGTTACTCATGGTCAATCACATCCAGGCAGGCCTCGATGGGAAGGCCGGCCGACTTGTCCTCTTGGTCGGCATTGCGCTCGATAAGCTCGGCCACCACACGCATAGCGTCGGTCGTCGCGCGCTGCAGACTCCAGCCGGCCATAACGCGGCCGACGAGCACCGCCGAGAACGTGTCGCCCGTGCCCGGGAAATAGACCGGAATGAGCTCAAAGGGAATCGTAAAGTACTCCCCCGCCACATGATCGTAACCGATAACCGCGTTCGTACCATTGACTACGGCGCTCGTAATGACCACCGACTTGGCACCCAGGACACGCACGGCATCCACAAGAGCGCGGCCCTCATCGGGCGTAATTTGCTCGGCAATAGGCCTATCGGCAAGCAGGCACGCCTCGGTATAGTTGGGCACCGCGTAGTCTGCGCACTCCAGCAGGTGCCGCATAAGGCCAATCGTGGACTCGGGCACGCCCGCATAGAGCTTGCCGTTGTCGCCCATGATGGGGTCAACGAACACCTTGGTGCCCTTTTGCGCACGGCGGTGGCAAAAGTCCGAGATGATGCGCGTCTCTTCCTCGGTCACGATAAAGCCGGTCGAGATGGCGTCGAACTCAAAGCCGAGCTCCTCCCAGATAGCGAGGCTTTGGCGCACGTACTCGGTGGTGTCGTGGATGTAGAACTTGGGGTAGTTGAGCGTGTCGGAAACGAGCGCCGTCGGCAGGTTATGGATACGGTAGCCCATGTGCGACAGCACCGGCAGCATGGCGGAAAGCGCGACCTTGCCGTAGCCGCACATATCGTTAATCAGCAGCAGCTGAGTATTCTTCATGAGGGTCTCCCTTGCTTCGGGCGCGGCGCGGCAGCACCACAGTGCGACTAAGTGTAGCGCAGGGGACGTTGCGAGCGGAGGCGAGCGGCGCGACGGGCAAATTGTTGCGGAAAGGTTTCGAAAATGGGAGGCAAATCACGGCGGCAGCGGCACAGTAGCTGCCACCTATTTACTACCATTCCAAAACTATGCCGGATTACTACGATAAACCGCCAGTCTCCAACCACAACAAATTGCACTCCAGCAAAACCGCAGGTAGACAGCTTGTGATTTTCCGAAAAACAATGCCGAGGTCTGAGATTTCGAATTCATCGTAGTAATCCGGCATAGTTTTGGGCAAAGCAACTTCGGAAGGGTGTCACCGCAGCCCAAAATGATCCGTTATCCTCCGTCCCCCCACGGATCACTCAAATGCCAACCGAGGCAGCGCTGCAGATTGAGGACGGACAGCGAAAGCGTTCCTAAGCGAGCAAGGTGACGTGAAAGAGGAGGGCATAGGCCTTGTGGCCATGCCCGACGATTGAACGCCAGATTGCCGCTTAGGAGCGTTTGCAGCGTCGAGCCGTTGCGCGGTTTGGTAAAACCGCGCAACAACTACTTTGGTACCTTGACATTGATTTCTCACGCTCCTAAATTAGTTAGGCACAAAACAATTCCTCTACCTAACTAAAGAAAGGAGCGAAGCTTAGATATGTGTGTTGAACCACTCGTCCTTCCGCATGAGCCCGGCGGTGACCCGTCGCAACCGGTAGACATACCCGAAGCGGTCAGCGCCGAAGACAAACTCGCCAAGCGCATCCTGAGCGGCCTGGGCTTTTGCGGCCATTACATGCACTTTCATGTCGGCGGCATATCTGGCAAGGCGCCCATCGTCTGCCTGCTCGCTAAGCAGCCCACCGGCGAGCTTTCCCAACAGGAACTCGGCATGCACTTCGACCTCAAGCCGGGGTCACTTTCCGAGATTCTGTCCAAGCTCGAAATGGGCGGTCTTATCGAGCGCAACCGCAATCCCAAAGACCGTCGGCAGCTCACCATCCGCCTGACCGAAGCGGGATGGGAAAAGGCCCGCGTTGAGCAGGCAGCCCGCATTCGCTTTAGAGAGCAGGCCTTTAGCGCGCTCACCCACGACGAGCGCGAGCAGCTCGCCGAAATGCTCGAGAAAATCCGCAAAACCTGGGAGGAACTGGATGATTAAAACCCTCATGGGCAGCATCCGCGACTATATGAAAGTCACCGTTGCCACGCCGTTGCTCGTACTTGGCGAGGTGCTCTGCGAGATGCTGATTCCATTTATCACCGCCAACCTGATCGACGCCATCAAAGACGGCGCCACCGTAGCCGAGATGCTTCCCACCGCAGGCTTTTTGGTGCTCATCGCGCTGACGTCGCTTGCTTTCGGTGCCGCTGCCGGCGTCACCTGCAGCCATGCGAGTTGCGGCTTCGCCAAGAACCTGCGTCACGACCTGTTCTACAAGATCCAGACGTTCAGCTTTGCCAACATCGATGAGTTCTCGAGCTCCTCGCTCGTCACGCGCCTGACCACCGACATCAACAACGTGCAGCAGGCCTTTATGATGATCATCCGCATCGCCGTGCGCGCGCCGCTGGTATTGATCTTCGCCTTTACCATGGCATTTATCATGGGCGGCAGCGTTGCCATGGTCTACCTGGTCATCATTCCGCTGCTGGGCTTTGGACTGTTCTTTATCATCTTTAAGGTGCGCCCCATCTTCTCGCGCGTGTTCCACAAGTACGATGCCCTTAACGAGTCCGTCGAGGAAAACGTCACCGGCATGCGCGTGGTTAAGAGCTACGTGCGCGAAGACTTTGAGAAGGAGAAGTTCGCGACCGCCGCGCGCGACGTCCAGATGGACTTCACCCGCGCCGAGAAGCTGCTCGCCTTTAACAACCCCATGATGAATATCTGCGTCAACGGCGCGTTTGTCGTCATCATCTACCTGGGCTCCAAGCTCATCATCACGAGCCAGGGCACGCTGTTCGACGTGGGCCAGCTCTCCTCGATCTTTACCTATGGCTTCCAGATCCTCATGAGCCTGATGCAGCTGTCGATGATCTTTGTCATGGTGACCATGGCCGACGAATCGGCACACCGCATTACCGAGGTGCTGGCCGCCGAGCCCACGATCGCCGATCCCGCTGAGCCCGTGCTCGAGGTTGCCGACGGCTCCATCGACTTTGACCACGTGAGCTTTAAGTATTCCGCGCATGCAAAGCGCCAGGCGCTCGACGATATCGACCTGCACATTAAGAGCGGCGAGACCATCGGCATCATCGGCGGCACCGGCTCGGCCAAGTCCACGCTTGTAAACCTCATCGCCCGTCTGTACGACACCACCGAGGGTACCGTGCGCGTGGGCGGCGTGGATGTGCGCGACTACGACTTGGACGCCCTGCGCCACCAGGTGGCCATGGTGCTGCAGAAAAACGTGCTGTTTAGCGGCACGATTGCCGAGAACCTGCGTTGGGGCGACCCGAATGCCACCGACGAGGAAGTCCGCGAGGCGGCACATCTGGCCTGCGCCGACGAGTTTGTCGACGGCTTCCCCAAGGGCTATGACACCTGGATCGAACAGGGCGGCTCCAATGTCTCCGGCGGTCAGAAGCAGCGCCTGTGCATTGCGCGTGCCCTGCTGCGTCGCCCCAAGATCTTGATCCTGGACGACTCCACCAGCGCCGTCGACACCAAGACCGACGCCAAGATCCGCGCGGGGCTGGCAAGCTATCTGCCCAACACGACCAAGCTCATCATCGCCCAGCGCATCAGCTCCGTGCAGGACGCCGATCGCATCATCGTCATGGAGGGTGGCCGCATCGCGCAGATCGGCAACCACGATGAGCTGCTTAAGACGAGCGAGATCTACCGCGAGACCTTTACCTCGCAAAGCAAGATGTCTGCCGAGGGCGAAGGGGCCGTCGAGGCCGACACCGAGGCATCTGCAACGCAAGCTCAGACCCAGGAAGGAGGCGAGGCACATGAGTAAAGCAACGACCGCCGAGCGCGCGCTCAACCGCAAGGGCGGCACCATGTCGCGCCTCATCAAGACGCTCTTTGGCTTCTACCCCGTGCTTTTGCCCCTCGTCGTCGTCGGCGTGGTGCTCTGCGCCATCATCAACTCCATCGGCGCGACCTTCCTTCAGAGCGCCCTGCAGATTATTAGCGAGTCGTGGCAGTCGGGCGATTGGGCGACCGCGCAGCCCAAAATTCTGAAGCTTGTGACCACCCTCGCCTGCATCTACGGCGTCGGCATCCTGTCCTCGCTCTTCTGGAACCGCGCCATGGCCATCGTTACGCAGGGCTCGCTCGAGAAGCTGCGCGAGAAGATGTTCAACCGCATGCAGGACCTGCCGATTCGCTACTTCGACACGCACCAGCGCGGCGACATCATGAGCCACTACACCAACGACATCGACACGCTGCGTCAGATGATCAGCCAGTCGCTGCCCAACCTGCTCATGACGACCATCGTCATCGTCACGGTGTTCTTTATCATGCTGTACTACAGCGTGTGGATGTGCCTGGTCATTGTGGCCGGCGTCGTCTTTATGACCTTTATGACCAAGCTGCTCGGCTCCAACTCCGCGCGCTTCTTCATTGCGCAGCAGGCTGAACTCGGCGTGGTCGAGGGCCATATCGAGGAAGTCATGAACGGCCAGAAGGTCGTCAAGGCATTCTGCCACGAGTCTGCCGCCGAAGCCGATTTTGACGAGCGCAACGAAAAGCTCTTCGAGGTCTCGCAGAAGGCCAACATGTACGCCAACATCCTCATGCCTATCCTTATGAACCTGGGCAACCTGCTCTACGTGCTGGTCGCACTGGCGGGCGGCATTTTCCTGGCGCTGGGCGTGCCTAACCTGAGCATCTCGGGCATGACGCTGTCCATCGCCGTCGTAGTGCCGTTCCTCAACATGACCAAGCAGTTCTGCGGACAGATCGGTCAGATCTCGCAGCAGATCAACGCCGTGGTCATGGGCCTCGCCGGCGCCGACCGCATCTTTGAGCTCATCGACGAGAAGCCCGAAGCCGACGAAGGCTATGTGACGCTCGTCAACGCGCAGGTGAACCCCGATACCTGGCAGCTCGAGGAGGCCGACCACCACACCGGCATGTGGGCATGGAAGCATCCGCACCGCGCGACCGGCGAGATCGAGTACGTGCCGCTGCGCGGCGACCTGGTCATGGACAACGTGGACTTTGGCTACACGCCCGACCATGAGGTGCTGCACGGCGTGTCCGTGTTTGCCAAGCCGGGCCAGAAGGTCGCGTTTGTCGGCGCCACCGGTGCCGGTAAGACGACCATCACCAACCTCATCAACCGCTTCTATGACATCGCCGACGGCAAGATTCGCTACGACGGCATCAACGTCAACAAGATTCGCAAGGCCGATCTGCGCCGCTCGCTGGGCGTGGTACTGCAGGACGTGAACCTGTTCACCGGCACCGTGATGGATAACATCCGTTACGGCAACCTGGACGCCACCGACGAGGAGTGCATCGCGGCGGCAAAGCTCGCGGGCGCAGACGACTTTATCACCCGCCTGCCCGACGGCTACGACACCATGCTCACCGGCAACGGCGCGCAGCTGTCGCAGGGCCAGCGCCAGCTGATTTCGATCGCACGCGCCGCCGTCGCCGATCCGCCGGCAATGATTCTGGACGAGGCCACGAGCTCCATCGACACCCGCACCGAGGCCATCGTGCAGGCCGGCATGGATAAGCTCATGGAGGGCCGCACGACGTTTGTCATCGCGCACCGCCTCTCCACCGTGCGCAACTCCGACGCGATTATCTGCCTGGACCACGGCCGCATCATCGAGCGCGGCAACCACGACGAGCTGATCGCCAAGCGCGGATATTACTACCAGCTGTACACGGGTGCGTTTGAGCTCGAGTAGGTAGGTTTGTTCCACGGAGGTCTCCCAGGCGGGCCGGGGTGTAACCTCCGTGCTCAAACATTCTCGCTTCGCTGCGAAACTGCGCGCGGAAGTTACACCCCGGCCCGCCTGGGAGACCTCCTGCGCGCGATCAGCCCGTCATTTAAAACGGAATAAAAGTTTGCGAGGCCCTGGCCGTTTGGCCAGGGCCTCGTTTTGTAAGGATGAACTACTTAAGAAGCTGGGCCATGGCGTTGACGAATTTTTGGACTTGGAGGGTGGGCTCGAGCGGGTAGTGCAGAAAGACCGGCACCTCTCGCCCGCATAGGAACGGCACGCCCACGAAGGCCGGGTGCACCCCCGACCACGCTCCGCAGGTGAGCACCGCATCGCCCTTTTCCTCGGCCTCGTTAAAGAGTGCAAAGTCAAAGCTGTCCACATCGATCACGTCCACGCCGCCGTCTGCCAAAAGATCGATACGCAGGCTGTCCATAGCGTCGTTGCCGTGGCGGAGCACGCGCAGGCGCATGCCCTCCAAGTCGGCAACCGTAATGCGTGTCTTGCGCGCCAGCGGGCTCGTGCGCGGCACGTCGATATAAAACGGCACGTTGCCAATGCGGAGCTTTTGGCAGGCGTCGCCCCAGCGTGGGGTAGAAAAACTCGACTGCACCACATCGACCTCGCGGCCCAAGCTGCGCATGACGGTCTCGCGCTCGTCATAGAGGTCGCTTACCGGCACGATCTCAAATCGTAGCGACGGTTCCAGATCGTGGATGCCCGACCACATCGACAGCGTCTGGCGTCCTGGGCACATCATCGATACGCCCAGGCGCACGGCACCGCCATCGCCCGCCGCGCGTCGGGCACGGCGCAGCGCGTCCTCGGACTGCCGCATGATCGAGCGCGCGTCGTCCACCAGCAGAGCACCCGCCGGCGTCACCTTGACGCCCGAGTGCGAGCGCTCGAACAACGTGATACCAAACTCGGCCTCAAATCCCGACACCTGCTTGACGAGGGCCGGGGTCGACACGCGCAATTTTGCCGCTGCACGCGAGAAGCTTCCCAGCTCCGCGGCGGCCGATATGGCCTCAAGTCGTCGATCGTACACGTCAATCTCCCGTTTTCGCGCCCGTGGCCACATGGTGCCACAGGGGGTTGTTTTCGCAGGTCACGCGCTCAGTTGAGCATAAACTGCATCGCACAGTGTAAACCTACGGTTAACGCCATTCTAACAAATATGCAATTCATCTGCGCAAATGCAAAGCATACGATAACCTGCGAAAACCACGTGGGTCGATTAATGGGAACGACCCACAGGGAGGCACAAGAAGGGAAGTTCCTATGAGCAACTGGCTTAAGCTCGAGGGCGATGTCTGCGCCGTGACCGGCGCACTCGGCGGTATGGGCGTCGAGATTTGCCGCGAGTTCGCCCGCAACGGCGCCAACGTCGTCCTGCTCGACCTGGACGAGGAAAAGGTCAAGGCCGCAGCCGCTGACCTCGCCGCCGAGTTTGGCATCCACACCGAGGGCTACAAGATGAACGCCACCGACGAGGCCGAGGTTCAGGCCGCCGTCGATGCCACCATCGCCGACTTCGGCCGTGTCGACGTCCTCGTCAACACCGCCGGTATCCTGCGCTTCGCCGCCATGGAGGACCTGCCGCTCTCCGACTGGAACGAGGTCATCAACGTCAACCTCACCGGTTACTTCATCACCTCGCAGCGCTTTGGTCGCGAGATGATCAAGGCCGGCCAGGGCCGCCTGGTGCACATCTCGACCGTCGCTAGCCACTCCCCCGAGACGTTCTCGGGCGTGTACAGCTCCACCAAGGCCGGCGTCAACATGATGTCCAAGATGCTCGCCGCCGAGTGGGGCCCCTACGGCGTCCGCTCCAACTGCGTCGAGCCCTGCTTCGTTAAGACCCCGATGTCGGCCAACTTCTACGCCGATCCCGAGGTCGAAAAGAGCCGCAGCCGCCTGATCGCCACGCGCCGCATCGGCGAGGTCAGCGATATCGCCAACGCCGTCATGTTCCTGGCGTCCACGCGCTCGGACTTTACCACCGGCGACGCCATCAAGGTCGACGGCGGCTTCTCCAACATGATGGGCGACCTCACCGCCAAGCCCGGCGGCCGTCGCGCCTATGCCGACAACTACCTTAAGAACAAGGGTGTCGAGCTCTGGTCCGATGAGTCCGGCGTCGCAAAGCCGACTGACCAGTAAACCAACCTGGCAGGGAGGCCCGCAGACACGCCCGCTCCTCCCCCGTATCGATTAGAAAGAGTCCAATGGCTTCCACCAACTCCAACAAGGGTCGCGCCGTCGTGCTTTCCGCCGCGTGCGTCACCATGTTCTTCATTAGCTCCATCGCGCTGTATTCCGTCGTGAGCAAGAATCTGCTCGCCGTCTACCCCGAGTGGTCGAGTGCCCTTACCTGGGCTTTCCCCGTCTTTCAGACCATCATGGCCGTAACGGGCATCTTCGCCGGCCGCATCTCCGATAAGATCGGCCCGCGCAACGTCGTGATCGCCGCCGCCGTGTGCTACGGCCTGGGCTGGTTCATGTCCGGCACCGTCACCGAGCCGTGGCAGTTCTACCTGTGGTTCTCGCTCGTCGCCGCTGTCGGCAACGGCCTGGGCTACAACCCGGCGCTCACCACCGGCCAAAAGTGGTTCATCGACAAGAAGGGCCTTGCCTCCGGCATCACCCTGGCCGCTTCGACCGCCGGCCCCGCCGTGCTGTCCCCGGTGCTCGCCTCGCTGCTCATCCCGAGCCTGGGCATCTTTGGCGCCCTCAAGGCACTCGGCGTCATCTTCTTTGTGACGATCGCCGCCTCCGCCCTGTTCCTGAAGGCCCCCGAGGCCGGTTGGCTGCCCGAGGGCTTCGAGGCCCCCAAGGGCGGTGCACATGCCGGCACCTTCGGCGACCTCACCCCGGGCGAGATGGTCAAGACCCCGCGCTTCTGGGTCCTCATCGTCACCTTCGCCTTTGCCGCCACCGCGGGCACCCTGCTCGTGGGCAAGGTTGCCTCCATCGCCGCCGTCCAGCTCTTCGCCGACCCCACGAGCGCCGCGGCCGTCGCCCTCGGCGGCGTGGTGGTCTCCGTCAACACCTGCGCCAACCTGGTTGGCCGCCTGTCCTTTGGCCAGATCATCGACAAGCTCGGCGCCTATAAGTCGCTGCTCATCAGCCTTGTCGTCACCATCGTCGCACTTGTCATCATGTCGATGAGCTTTACGCAGAGCATGTTCTTTGTGGCGCTCGCCCTGCTCGGCTTTAGCTTTGGCGCCCTGCTCGTCATCTACCCGCCGCTCACCGGTGGCGCCTTTGGCACCAGCAACATCGGCGTCAACTACGGCATCATGTTTTTGGGTTACGCCGCTTCCACCTGGATCAGCCAGCCCATCACCGCCGTGCTGTATCACGCCGAGGCCGGCAGCGCCGCCTACCAGCAGTCTTTCTACGGCGCCATTGTAATCGCCGCCATCGCCGTCGTGCTCACCGTCTACATGATGGTCTCCGACAGCAAGAAGAAGTCCGCCTAGTTTTACCGATGCGACAAAGGGACAGCCCCTTTGTCGCATTCCACCGGTCACCAGTATTAAGGAGTCGAAATGTCTGAGCTCAACCCCGTCCGCATTGCCGTTATCGGCGCCGGCGCCATGGGCCGCAACCACATCCGCTTTGTCACCGAGGAGCCCGAGGCCGAGCTCGTCGCCATCGCCGACGCCTTTGAGGGCGCCCGCGCCACGGCCGAGGCCGCCGGCGTGCCGTTTTACACCGATCCCGCCCAGATGATGGACGAGGTCAAGCCCGAGGCCGTCATCATCGCCACCCCCAACGACCTGCACCTGGGCGTTGCTCGCGAGGCTGTGAAGCGCAACATCGTGCCGCTAGTCGAAAAGCCGATCTCCAACGACCTCGAGGATGCCCAGGCCTTCGCCGCCGAGGCCGAGACCGCCGGCGTGCCCGTGCTCGTGGGTCAGCACCGTCGCCACAACCCCTTCGTCAACAAGGCCAAGGAGATCATCGAGTCCGGCGAGCTGGGCAAGCTCACCGTGTCGAGCTTCCACTACATGATCTATAAGAATGACGAGTACTTCGATGTCGAGTGGCGCCGCAAGAAGGGTGCCGGCCCGATCCTGGTCAACCTGGTGCACGACGTCGACCTGCTCCGCTACCTGTTGGGCGAGCCCGTTGCCGTCCAGGGCATGCAGTCCAGCGCCGCCCGCGGTTTTGAGACCGAGGACTCCGCTGTGGTCAACGTCCGTTTTGCCGATGGCGCGCTCGCAAGCATGACCATCTCCGACGCCACCGCCAGCCCCTGGAACTGGGAGGCAACCGCTCGCGAGGATCCGCAGTACCGCCCCTTCGACGCCGACGCCTACTTTATCGGCGGAACCCTAGGCGCCCTGTCGCTGCCCCGCCTGCACCAGTTCTCCTACGACGGCGCCTCTAACTGGCACAAGCCGCTGCAGATGGAGATTCCGGCCGTGGACCCGGCACTGCCGCACAAGATGCAGCTCAAGCACTTTGTGAAGGTCGTCCGCCGCGAGGTCGAGCCCGTCGTGACCCCCGCCGATAACGTCAAGACGCTCACGCTTCTCAACGCCATCAAGGAGGCCGCCGAGACCGGCCAGCTCGTCGAGCTGTAATGCCTTAGGGCAGACCGCGGCAGAAGCCCCATGCCGAGCCCCTCGGTCCGTCACCAATAAGCCCCTCTTCTTTGCCCCGCGAGCAGCCTCCTGCCCGCGGGGCATTTTGCTACCTTGCCGACGATTTTTCTGGGGCGGGGGCTATTTTGTACCTCGGCTTGATTCGTTTGCCACGAAATGCGCCTATCTACTACGTTTAACCGATCGCCCTCAACCATGCCAAATATCGCGAAATAAAAACCGCAGGTAAACGGCTTGCCGATTTTCGGAAAACCCAGGCATGGTCGACCTATACGGTTCAAACGTAGTAGATGGGCCGTTTTCATGGCGCAGCCCCAAAACAGTCTTTTAGGACGGGTGGTATCCTTGGTAGCTCTGTGCTGCAAACGCACCTCAAACGCAAGGAGTCCCATGGATCTTATCGCCCAGCTCGCCCGCGAGCTCAACCTTAAGGCTGACAACATCGAGGCAGCCGTCAAGCTCATCGACGAGGGCAACACCATCCCCTTTATCTCGCGCTACCGCAAGGAAGCAACGGGCGGCATGGACGACGTTGCCCTGCGCGCACTCGACGAGCGCCTGTCTTACCTGCGCAATCTTGAGCAGCGCAAGGAGGACGTCATCCTGCTCATCGACGCCCAGGGCAAACTCACGCCCGAGCTCGAGCAGCAGATTCGCGAGGCCACGCAGCTCCAGCGTGTCGAGGACCTCTACAAGCCCTACCGAAAAAAGCGCATGACCCGCGCGCAGAAGGCCCGCGAAGCCGGCCTGGAGCCGCTTGCTAACATGATCATCATGCAGGCATCCGCCAAGGGCAGCGCGCTCGACGCCGCCGCGGCATACGTCAACGAGGAAGCCGGCTTCGACACGCCCGAAAAGGCGCTCGCCGGCGCCGCCGACATCGTGGCCGAGACGGTAGCCGAAGACCCTGAGAACGTCGCCGACCTGCGCGCCTTTACACAAAACACCGCCGACATCGTCGTCGAGGCCACCGACCCCGCCGAGAAGACCCCCTACGAGCCGTACTACAGCTATGACGAGCCGCTGCGCCGTATACCCAACCACCGCGTGCTGGCTATCGACCGCGGTGAGCGCGAGGGCAAGCTCCGCGTGCGCGTGAACGTCGACGGCGCTGCTGCCACGGCACGCCTCGGCAGCCGCTGGCCCCGACGCCAGGGCGTCTTCGCACCCGTCTTCGATGCCGCCATCGCCGACGGCTACAAGCGCCTCATGGCCCCCTCGCTGGAGCGCGAGGCCCGCGCCAAACTCACCGTTCGCGCCCAGACCGAGGCCATCAACGTCTTTGCCAAGAATCTCGAGGGTCTGCTCTCGGCACGCCCCGTGCGAGGCGCCCGCGTGCTCGCGCTCGACCCGGGCTACCGCACCGGCTGCAAGGTCGCCGTCATGGACGAGACCGGCAAGCTGCTCGACCACGGCGTGGTCTACCCCACCAAACCGCGCCACGACGTCGCCGGCACTAAGCGCGAGCTCGCCCGCCTCGTCAAGAAGGACGACGTCAACACCATCGTCATCGGCAACGGCACCGCCAGCCGTGAGACCGAGGAAGTCGTCTCGGAGTTCATCGCCGAGCAGGCGCCTGGGCTGCGATACACCATCGTCAACGAGGCCGGCGCGTCGGTGTACTCCGCCTCCGAGCTCGCCAGCCAGGAATACCCCGACCTGGACGTCACCGTGCGTGGCGCCATGAGCCTGGGCCGTCGCCTGCAAGACCCGCTGGCAGAGCTCGTCAAGATTCCGCCCCAGTCCATCGGCGTTGGCCAGTACCAGCACGACCTTGACCAGGCCGAGCTTTCACGCACCCTGGGCCACGTGGTGGAGGACGTCGTCAACCGCGTGGGCGTCGACGTCAACACCGCGAGTGCGAGCCTGCTGGGCTACGTGTCGGGCATCACGCCGAGCGTGGCCAAGAATATCGTGGCCTACCGCGAGGAAAACGGCGCCTTTACCGATCGCCGCCAGCTCAAGAAGGTCCCCAAGTTGGGGCCCAAGGCATATCTCAACGCCGCGGGTTTCCTGCGCATCAGCGGCGGTAAGAACCCGCTCGACGCGACAAGCGTCCACCCTGAGAGCTACGAGGTGGCCACAACCGTCCTGGAGCGCGCAGGCGTTAAAGCCAGCGAGCTCAGCCGCGGCGGCGTGCCCGACATCGAGCGCCGTCTGGGCAGCATCTCGGCGCTGGCAAGCGACCTGGACTGCGGCACCCTGACGCTCATCGACATCGTCAACGAGCTCAAGAAACCCGGCCGCGACCCGCGCGACGACGCGCCCGAGGTGGTCTTTAGCCGCTCGGCGCTTTCCATCGACGACCTGGAGCCCGGCATGGAGCTCAAGGGCACGGTGCGCAACGTTGTGGATTTTGGTGCCTTCGTCGACGTGGGCGTGCACCAGGACGGCCTCGTGCATATCTCCAAGCTGGCCAACCGCTTCGTCAAGCACCCGAGTGATGTCGTGCGCGTCGGCGACACGGTAAAGGTGTGGGTCGAGAAGGTCGATCGCGACCGCAAAAAGATCTCCCTCACCATGGTGCAGGGGAAGTAAACCGCCAAAGCAAGGGTCCCCCCCTCACGCGACGTGCAAAATCGCGAGTATTCTGCAAATTCCACCGTTCCGGATGCCCCTCAGAGACGAAAAAGCAAAAAACAGCCCCCGTTTTAGCGTCGTCAGAGCCAAAACGGGGGCTGTTCCGTGCTTCAACCAGCTGGTAAAAATCTTTACCTTGCTGAATACTCTCAATTTTGCACGTCGCAGGCGGGGGTACCTTTGCCCACGGCAGGATTGGAGGCCGATCACCAACCTACCGGCAAGCTCGTGTCGGCAGCCCCGGCCTTTCCTTTGCCTAGCGCGACCCTCGCGAAGCGCGTGAGCGATAGGGAAAGGAAAGGCCGGGACGAACAACCCGCGGCGCAGCCAGTGCTCGCGTTACGGCAGGATATGGAAACCGAGCGAGGCGATATCCTTGGCAAAGCCGCGGACGGTGTCGAGCGAGACCTCGTACGGATCGCGGCCGATGTTCTTACGCTTGGCCAGGATGTTGTTGGGCACCGTGATGATCTGGCAACCGCATCCTTCCGCCTGGTAAATGTTGATGAGCTCGCGCGTGGACGCCCACAGGACCTCGCAGTTGGGCTTGGCGGCGGCCTTCTTGACCGACTCCGTCATAAACGGAATGGGGTCGACGCCGGTATCGGCGATGCGGCCGGCAAAGAGCGAAATGATGGACGGCGTCTCGGCGTCAACGGCCTCGACCATCTCATCGACCTGCTTAGGCGTAAAGATAGTGGTGACGTTGACCTTGATGCCGTCGGCCGAAAGCTTGTGGACCAGCTCGGCGGTGGACTCGCCCTTGGTGGTCACGCACGGGATCTTGACGTAGACGTTCTCGGCCCAGGTAGCGATCTCGCGAGCCTCAGCCTCCATGGTCTCGACGTCGTCGGCAAAGACCTCAAACGAGACGGAAACGTCGGTGATGTGGGCCAGGACTTCCTTGGCAAACGCGCGGTAATCCGTCACGCCGCCCTTCTTCATAAGGGACGGGTTGGTCGTGAAACCCTGAACGTTGCCGTTCTCGTACATGTCGAGCATGCCCTCGAGGTTTGCACCGTCAGCGAACACCTTGATTGCCATCTGCCTGATTCCTTTCGCTTGCACATGGGCGTTGCACTGCTAAACACTTTACCTACGTTTATCAAGGCGTGAGCTGCGGGTTTTTATCTTCTCGGCGAACGGTATAAACACCTCAGTGTTTGGATTGATAAATCGATTGAGCATGCAAAGGCAAAGAGTCGCAGTTTGAGCAAACGTCAGAACGCGGGATTCATTAGATGAGGCCGAAATGCTGCATCGCTGTGACGGTGCCGTCGTGTGCGACATCGTCAGTCACGTAGTCGGCGACCGCTTTGACCTCGGACATGGCGTTGCCCATGGCCACGGCCGTCTCGACGGCAGCGAGCATGCCCAGGTCGTTACCCGAATCGCCAAAGCCAAAGGTGCACGCATTTCCCTCGCGGCCCAGATACGTCAGCGCTCGCGCCACGCCCACGCCTTTGTTGATGCCCTTGGGGCTCAGCTCGCGATTCTGGCCACCGGTGTTGCAGGCCTCAAAATAGCGCTCGATAAAGCCATCATCGTTGGCTACGCGAGCCAAACTGGGCACATTGAGGCATACCTTGCCCACGCGCAGACGGCCGTCGACGCGCATTTCCTCGGCGCTGTGCACCACAGAAGTGCCGATCAGAGACGACTGCTCAACACCCGCGGGTTCCAGGGCAAAAGTAGCCACGTTGGTCTCGAAAAAGGCCTCAATCCCTGCCACGGCCATACGGCGTGCAAGCTCCTCGATAACGTCCTCGCCAAAGCAGTCCTCGTGTACCACGCGGCCCTCGACCTCGAGCGTGGCTCCCGCCATGGCAACGACACCCGCAGGCTCCAAAGCACGCAGGCCTTCGGCAATCAGCCACAAGGGACGACCCGTGCAGATAAATGCTTGGTGGCCTGCATTGCGCAGACGACCAAATGCATCGACAACGGCCTTCGACGGGTGGACCGCATTGAAGTCTTTATCGGTCATATCGTCGGGATCGAACGACGTCAGCGTGCCGTCCACGTCAAAAAAGAGCACGGCGGAATCGGGGCACGCATCAATCATATGGGTTCCTTTCGAGGATAAGGGCAAACGAAGCATCCATCATATAATGGAGCGACGCAACCAGAGAGGTCACCCATGGAATTTTACGCAAGCTGCCCCGAGGGCTTTGAGTCCGCACTCGCCGATGAGCTTAAACGCCTCGGGCTTTCGCATGTTCGCCGGCTGAAGGGCCGCACTACATTTGAGGGCGAGCTCGAGCAAGGCTACCGAGCATGCCTGTGGTCGCGCCTGGCGAGCCGCGTGTTCGTGGTGCTCGGGCGCTTTGAGGCGCAGGATGCCGATGAACTGTACGATAGCGTTTACGGCATCGCCTGGGAGAGCATCGTCCGCCCCGGCGCCACCATCGCCATTACCGCCCGCGGCGTGACCGAGCAGCTGCGCAACACGCGCTTCTCGGCCCTGCGCGCCAAGGACGCGCTGTGCGACCGCCTGGCCGAGACCACGGGCCGTCGCGCCGACGTCGATGCCGCCGACCCCGATGTTCACCTACTGCTTTCGCTGCGCCAGCGCCGCGCGAGCATCAGCCTGGACCTTTCGGGCGACCCGCTGTTCAAACGCCTGCCGCCCGCAGCGACCCGCGCCGGCGAGGGCGCGCACGTGCTGCGCCCCGACTACGCCGCCCTGGTGCTGGCGCAGGTCGGCTGGACCGCGCTATGCGAGCGCGAGCTGACGGCCGACGATTACGAGAACGAAGCCCTGCCCACGCTGGTCGACGCCTCGTGCGCCGGCGGCGGTCTGCTGCTGGAAGCCGTGAACATTCTGACTGACCGCGCCCCGGGTTTTGCACGCGAGCACTGGGGTTTTGAGGGCTGGCAGCTGCATGATGCCGCCCTGTGGGAGCAGCTGCTTGCCGAGGCGCGCGAGCGCGAGGCGGCAGCGCGCGAGCGGCAGGCGCGCATCGTGGCCGTAGACATCGACCCCGCCGCCCGCAAGACTGCCGAGCGCATGGTCAAGTGTGCCGGCTACAAGCGTTTTGTCGACTTTTGCGCCGCCAAGTCCGCCACCGTACTGGACCACGCGGGCGCCGTCGCCGGTGCCGCCGTGGTCGCAGATACCACCGAAACCCCGCTTTCGCTCATGCACGACGCCATGACACTCATCGGCGAGCTGCGCCGCGCGCCCGAGCTTACCGCCGCGCCGGTCGCCGCGCTCACCCGCGATGGCCTTATGGCCCGCGCGCTCCATGCCGAGCCTGCGCGCTCCATCGCCGTCATGCCCAATAACGAGGAGGCGGCTCTTGATGTTTGGCCCTCGCTCGACCACGCCGCCGCGGCATTCGAAGCTGCGACCAGCGCAGATGCCGAGAAACAGACCGCGGACGCCGTGGACGAAGCCGCCAGCACCCCCATGCCCGAACCTGCCGCCACGCTCGACCTGGGCGACGGCAAGCCGCTGCCCGTGCTCATCCCGGAGTCCGAGCAGTTCGCCAACCGCCTGCGCAAGAATGCCCGTCTGCGTCGCAAGTGGGCCAAGCGCGAGGGCGTGAGCTGCTACCGCGTCTACGATGCCGACCTGCCCGACTACTCCGCCGCCATCGACCTGTACGAGGGCTGCCCGCAGTCGCCGGGCCGCTGGCTCGTCATCGCCGAATACGCCGCGCCCAAAACCATCGACCCCGCACTGGCCCAGGCCCGTATGCTCGACATTCTGGCCATCGCGCCGCGCATCTTGGATGTTCCCGCCGAGCATGTGCACGCCAAGGCCCGCATGCGTTCGCGCGGCGGCTCGCAGTACGGCAGGCAGGGCGCCGGCAAGGGCGGATCGGGCGAGCGTGCCAACATCGCACGCCGTCGCCTGCCGCTCATCGAAGAGGGCGGCCTTACCTTTGCCGTCAACTTTGACGACTATCTGGATGTGGGCATCTTCCTGGACCACCGCGTCACCCGCAACCTGGTGCGCGAGCACGCCAAACAGGCGCGCCGCTTCCTCAATCTGTTTGCCTACACCGGCACCGCCACCTGCTATGCGGCAGACGGCGGCGTCGAGGAGACCGTGACGGTCGACCTTTCCAACACCTACCTGGACTGGGCCGAGCGCAACATGCGCCAGAACGGCTTTGTGGGCCCGCAGCATCACTTTGTGCGCGACGACGTGCTCGCCTGGATTCGCGACCAGCGCCAGACGCGCAACCGCTGGGACCTGATTTTTGTCGACCCGCCCACGTTCTCGAACTCGTCCAAGATGGGCCGTCGCACCTGGGATGTCCAGCGCGACCATGTTGAGCTTTTGGCCGGCGTATCTCGCCTGCTCGCACAGGGCGGGCACGCCATCTTTAGCTGCAACCTGCGCGGCTTCCGCCCCGAGACGCGCAAGCTCGCACGCGCGGGCGTCGTGCTAGAGGACATTACGGCGCAGACCATCCCCGAGGATTTCGCGCGCAACCAGAAGGTGCACCATTGCTATATTGTGCGCCGCCTGCCCATCGAGGACGCCATGGCCGAGGTCGGCTTTAGTGCCGAGGAGATTGCCGAGCGAACCGAGGAGCTGCGCAACCCCGAGGCCCGCAAGCCCCATGCGGCAGCGCACGCGCACGCACAGGCCGGCGACCGAGGGCCGCGCGGCGACGGCAAGCCCGCCTGCGCAGGCAAGCCCAAAAAGAAGAAGTTCTACGCCAGCAAGCCCAAGGGCAAATAACAAAGTTGCGGTGGTATACGGACTGTTTTGCCTGGAAGGGGGTGCGGACGATTTCTTGGACCGCGCCTAGGCGTATCCAAGCTTCCTGCGGTACTCCATCGGGCTGAGCCACCCGAGGGACTTCTTTATCCGCCCCTCGCGATAATACACGAGGTAGGCCTCGAGCCTGCCCATGAACTCCTCGGCCGTCACGCCCTCCCAGTCCCTGTAGTGGAAGAACTCGTTCTTGAGGCGCCCGAAGAAGCCCTCGCAGGCCGAGTTGTCCGGGCTGCAGCCCTTCGCGGACATGCTCCTGACTGTTAGCGTCAATATAATTTTCACCATTTCCACCAACGCATTTTCGCCAATCGCGCCAACGCGGATACACCGGATTCGCCAACGCGGATGTGCCGCTTTCGGCGCCTAGGCGCCCTCCTCCTTCCCGTCCTCACCGCCGATGGACACGTCCTTCAGGCGGTACGACCGGCCCGTTATCTTGATCATCGCGCAGTGGTGGCACAGCCTGTCGGCGACCGCCGAGGCCGTGACGTTGCTGCCGAACACGTCGCCCCACCTGCCGACCGGCACGTTGGTCGTGACGATCGTCGACCGCTTGAGCGCGTAGCGCCTGTTCACCAGCTGGAACAGCAGGTCGGCGCCCTCTTTCCCGATATCGAGGTAGCCCAGCTCGTCTATTATCAGCAGGCTGCAGTGCTCGTAGAACCGCATCCTGCGCGCCAGCGCCTCCTTCGCCGAGGCGTGCTTGAGGTCCTCGACCAGCCTCGAGCAGTCGGCGAAGTACACCTGCTTGCGGGCCATCACCGCCTCGTGGCCTATGGCTATCGACAGGTGGGTCTTGCCGACGCCCGGGCTGCCGACGAGCACGACGTTGTCGCCGCGGTCGACGAACTCGAGCGTGGCCAGCTGCTCGACCAGCCCGCGGGGCACGCTCGGCTGGAAACCCCAGTCGAAGTCGGCCAGCGTCTTTATGTAGGGGAAGTTGGCCATCCTCGTGCGGCGCTCGTCGTCGGCGCGCCGCTTGAGGGCTATCTGGGCGTCGGTGAGCTCGAGCATGGCGTCGACCAGGCTCTTCCTCCCGTCGGCGACGAGCCTGACGTACTCGGGCACCGACGACGCCATGCCCTCGAGCCCCAGCTCCTCGAGATTGGCCGCCAGGCGGTTGAGCGGGCTGGCCTGCACCGCGGCGCTCACAGCGAGCCCCCTATCGAGTCGAGCAGCCCGAGGTTGGCGGCGGCGGCCGCCTCGATGTCGCCGGCGGCGTCGCCGAACCAGCGCTTCCCGGCCATGGCCTCGGCGTAGTGCGCCGGGTCGTAGGCCGGCCCGCCCGCCACGTGCGTCGCCACCAGCTCGCCGCCGACGTAGCAGTCCATCGCGCCGCCGGGCATGCAGACGATGCGGGCGGGCCTGCCGATGCAGCGCCTGGGCACCGACATGGGCTCGCCGTGCGCGCTGACCAGCATCGTGGCCGGCACCCTGGCCACGCGCACCACGTCGCCCATCGCCTCCTCGAGGGCGCGGAGGTTGCCGACGGGCAGCAGCGCGTCCTTCTCCTCCATGAACAGCGCGGAGGGCGGCAGCCCCGTGGTCTCGTTGGGCTCGGAGTTGCTGGCGTCCTCGATCCGCGCGATGATCTCGTCGATGTCGTCCCAGCCGTCGAAGTCGCCCTGGTAGGCCGCGAGCCGCGACAGGAAGCGGTTCGACGACTCGACCTTGCCCTTGGTCTGGGGGCTGCGCGGGCGGCACAGCTTCAGCTCGAAGCCGGCGGCCTTGGCGAACTCGTATGCGCGCTGGACCTTGAGGCGCCTGCCGCCCTTGACCGTCACCAGGGCGGACATGTTGTCCGTGACCCACTCGCGGGGCACGCCGCCGAGCCTCGCGATCGTGGCGTACATGCATCTGACCAGGTCGTCGGTCGTCCTGGTCCCCGACCGGATGAATATGTGCCTGCGGGAATGGCCCAGCGTCGCCGCGAACACGTTGAACTCGAACAGCTCGCCGTCGCGGTTCGCCATCCTGACCGACTCCTTCCAGTCGAACTGCAGCTGCAGCCCGGGCGGCGTCTCGAAGCGCGGGTGCGGTTCCGGGCCGACGGAGGCCCCGACGGCGATACCGTTCTTGCGCATGAACTGGGTGAAGGCGTTGTAGCCGGCCAGGTTCTCGCCGGGATACCTGTGCAGCAGCCACTCGTGGATGCCCTTCTTGGTGACCCCCGGCAGCTGCGCCTTGGCGGCCACCTCCTCGATGTGCGCGTCGAAGGAGCCCGCCCTGTCGGCGCGCCCGTCGCGGGGCCGGCCGCCCTCGGCCCTCCAGTACGCCGCCACGGTGTGCCTGTCCTTGCCGTAGCGCTTCGCTATGTCGCTGAAGTTGGGCTTTATGCCCGCTTCCCTGTACATGTCCAACTCTCCGATCGGGTTCTTCTCCGCCACGGCCGCTCCTCCCGAAAGCATCGTTCGCTTGTCGGTCGAAGCGTAAGCCCCGGCGTTGGTGGAAATGGTGAAAATGCGTTGGCGTGATCGGGGAAATTGCGTTGGCGGAATCGGCTAAAGTGCGATGGCGAAATTGGTTGTTTTTACAGTAGCGCTAACACTGACCAGCCCGTTCTCCTCGCAGATCCCGATCCACTCCGGCCAGCGGTAGTGGCCGCCCCGGTCCGAGTGGATCGTCGTGCGCCCGCCCGCCGGCCTGGCCGCGCAGGCCTTGAGCAGGCTCGAGTTCGCGAGGCGCTTGTCGGGGTGCAGCCCGATCGACCAGGCGACGGGCATCCCGTCGAAGCAGTCGATGACCGGGCTCAGGTAGACCTTCTCGCCGCCCGGGAGCCTGAACTCGGTGATGTCGGTGAGCCACAGCCGGTTGGGCTCGTCGGCGCGGAACCTCCTGTTCACGAGGTTCTCCGGCGCCTTGGAGACCTCGCCGGCGTAGGAGCTGTAGCCCCGGGCGCGCCTCTTGTTGTAGACGACCTCGAGGCCCTCCTCGCGCATCACGCGGGCCACGCGCTTCTCGCTGGCGCGGACGCCCTCGCGGCGCAGGCGCGCCCAGACGGTGCGGTACCCCCAGCACCCCGAGCCCTCGCGGAAGATGCGCACCACGCGGTCGCGTATGTCGGCGTCGCGGTCGCGCGGCGCGGCGACGCGGGGCCTCCAGTACTCATAGGAGCTCTTCGATATCCTCAAGAAACCTGTGATCGAGCGGAGGGGCAGGGCGGTCGCCCGCCTCAATCTCTCGCCGAGCTCGCACTTGCTCCTGTTCGAGATCGAAGCCGGGTCCCACCCTTCCGCTTTTAGGTCGGCCAACACCGCCCTGAGCAGCAGGTTCTCTATCTGGTCCTCGTTGAGCCCGGCGAGCGGGCCGGTCGCGGGCGGGGCGTAGATCGACTTGTCGGGGCCCAAGCTGGCCTCCTTCCGTGGCGGTTTCCTCGCACCGATTCTACAGCGCGCCCCGGTGTAGCTGTGCGGGAGGTGCCCCGTCGCCCACTTCTTGGCCGCGCCCACCGTGACCCCCGCGAACTTCGCGGCGGCGGTCGGCCCCATGCCGTCCTCCGTCGCCAGGAGGAAGAGCTCGACCTTCTCCCTGCTGTACATGCGAACCTCCAGTCCGGACCGCTTCACGGTCCAACTTTCTGTCCGCACCCCCGAATTAGGCAAATTTAGACCGTATTTCACCGCAACTCATAGTGGGATGGTGGTTGGCAATCTAGCCTTGGGTGACCAATCGGTAACCGATGCCCACATGCGTTTGGATATAGCGCGGGTGCGCGGGGTCGGACTCGATCTTCTTGCGCAGCGTGCCCATAAAGACACGCAGGCTCGCCAGGTCGCTCTTAGTTGCCGTACCCCAAATCTCGTGCAGGATAAACTGGTGCGTCAGCACCTTGTCGGCGTTATGCGCCAGCAGGCACAGGAGCTTGTACTCGATCGGCGTCAGATGCAGCTCCTCGCCATCCATCGTGGCGATGCCGGCATCAAAATCGATATGCAGCTCACCGGCATCGAACGAGCCCTCGGAGACAACGCCGCCCGTTTGCGCATACGAAAGGCGCCTGAGCGTCGTGCGAATGCGCGCGAGCAGCTCCTCGACCGAAAACGGCTTGGTCAGGTAGTCGTCGGCGCCGGCATCGAGCGCGCGAATCTTGTCCGCATCCTCGCTGCGCGCCGAAACCACAATAATCGGCATGCCCGACCATGCGCGCACCGACTCCACCACCTTGACGCCGTCCATATCGGGCAGGCCCAGATCGAGCAGCACAATGCTCGGTGCCTGCGACGAGGCGGCGGCGATGGCGGCATGGGCGGTCTCCACGGCCATATGGCGCAAGCCGTGCGCCTCGAGCGCAGCAACGATAAGGTTGCGAACAGCTGGGTCGTCCTCAACGACCAAGATGAGCGGTTTTACGGCAGAGTTCGACACAGTGCTACTCCTTATCAAACGAAACGTCGGCGGCGGGAAGCTCAATCGTAAAGACCGAACCGTGCGGGTCTGCCGCGACAACCTCTATGCTACCGCCATGCGCCAACGCAATGGAACGGCAGAGTGAAAGACCCAGGCCCACGCTGCGGTGGCTGTCGGCCAGACCATGGTTGGCGGTATAGAACGACTCAAAGATCCGCTCGCGGTCCTCGGGTGCGATGCCCGGACCATCATCGGCCACCGAGCACGCCACGCGTCCATCGTCGACGCTAATCGAAATCACGATATGCGAGCCTGCGGGCGTATAGGCGATGGCGTTGTTCACCAGATTCACCACGAGCTGCACCATCAGGCGCGCATCGACGTTGACGAGCGCCGGCTCATCGCACGCCACCACCTTAAGGTCGTGCTCGCGCACGGCCGGATTTACGTGGCGCAGTGCCTCCTCGACGATATCATCCATGAGCTCGAGCGTAGTCGACAGATGCATGCCCCCGCCCTCGAGCTTGGTGATGGCGAGCAGGTTCTCGACGGTAGCGTTGAGCCATTGCGCATCCGAGCGAATGGACAGGAGCAGGCCGCGGCGCGTCTGGCTATCGAGCACGGCCGTGCCGGTCGAACCCTGGTCGAGCAGCACGTCGGCATTGCCCGAAATACTGGTGAGTGGCGTGCGCAGGTCGTGCGAGATGGAGCGCAGCAGGTTGGCGCGCAGCTGCTCGTTTTTGGCGAGCACCGCCGCCTCCTCGCGGGCCTCCATGGCGCGGGCGCGATCGAGTGCCAGCTCGCCTTCGCTCACGATGGCATCGGCAAGTGTCCGCTCCTCGTGCGTCAGCACGTCGGGCTCGGCAACGATAGCCAGCACGCCCACCACCGAGGCGGGGTCGCCCGAGCGCACGAAGCCGTCACCTGTGCGGACCGTCAGGTAGATGCCATAAAACGCCGAGCCGCCAAACGTGGCGTCGAGCGGCGTCCCCACATAGGCGGACGCCGAGAGCCGCGGCGGCATCTGCGGCGCCAGCTCGTGCACCGGCGCGGCATCGCCCACGGCCGTGTACGTCGCACGCGGCAGCAGGTCATCATCGTCGGCGTCGGCGCTGTACCATACGACCGGACAGCCCGAAAGACGCGCCAGCTGCGTTGCCATGGCATGCACAATCTGCTGCTGATCGGCACACCGCTGCAGCATGCGGTTGGTCTCGAGCACCATATGCGTGCGGCGGTCGCTAGCGGCAGCCTGTGCCAAGGCGCGGCGCAGGGCCAACGCAATCGAGCTTGACACAAGCGAGACCACGAACATGATGAAGAACATGCCGGGATAGACGCGGTCGATAAGCGACAGCGAATAGCGCGGGTCGACAAACAAGAAGTTGTAGAGCGCCACGGCGGCAGCCGAGCTCAACAGGCAATACAGGCGGCTCCAGGTGAAAAAGGCACACAGCTGCACGGCAAGCACATAGACGATCATGATGCTCGGCGCGAGACCCGGATGGTCGAGCAGCGCGCCCACAATCGTCGCTGCGACCAGCAGCCCCGCCGATACGCAGGCGTCATACAGAGTAGTGCGGCGCGTCAGCGTTGTGCGCCGCCACCAAAAGTTATCGGCAATATCGCCGTCCGTACGGACGTCCATCAGCGCCCCGCCCCTCTCTCAAAAACAAAAACCACCACAAAGGGGACAGGCACCTTTGTGGTGGTTTTCCCTTGCGGTGGTTCCAAGTGTATAACCTTTGCGGTCTGCGGTCGTTAGACAAACAGCACGTGCGCGAGCAGTGCGCACACGCACGCCGCGACAAACACCAGTGCCACGACCGAAATCACGCGATCAGCCATGTCCATGTTGGTCCGATTCGTAAAGAACCGATCTTCGGCGGCGTCGACGCGCGCCTCACGCACCATTTCGACCACCGCCTCACGGCCATCGAGCGCCTTTGTAGCCATGTTTACCTCCCCGGCCTCATGCTTATCCATCGAAAACCAGCTCCATGCAGCCTGTCGGCGTCTACGGACGCTCGTTGGGGGCCAGGCGCTGCATCTTGTTCACAGCCTTGAACTTGGTGAACAGCGGCACATACTCAAAGCTCACGTTGGAGTTCTCCAGGCCATACCAGCGCGCCGGCGTACCGGCAAAGCGGCGGATGATGTACTTGAGCGTGATGGCCGTACGCTCACTCGGCTCCACGTCACTCTCGGGCGCAAGGAGCTTGCGGATCATGACGAACTTGAACGTGCCGATGTTGCCCGGATCCTTGTAGACCGAGTAGTCGTGCATCTGCGGCGGCAGCTCGCCCGTTGCGGCCAGATCCTGAACAACCTGGCGCAGGTAGGCGTTCACGCGCTGGTTAACCTTGTAGCCCAGGTACAGATGCACGCGGAAAACATAGTCGGTGCCAAACGTCTCGACCGAATAGGCAAAGGTGTGCGGTTCGTCCATGGTCTCGACATTCACAAACCACCAGGCGCGGGCACGCTTGGGATGCTTGTCCAGAATCGAGTAGACGATGTCGCGGTCGATGTAGTCGGTATGGGTGTCCTTGGTCAGATACACGATGTTGTCACTCAGGCGCTCGTAACGGTCGTCGTCGCGCAGGCGCTTGAGCTGTGGCAGATAGCTGCGCAGCGGCAGCAGCGTAAACTGACGCTGCTCGACCGCCGTGCCGTTGTACCAGCACACCATAACGCCCATGATGAGTGCAGCCATAAGGATGGTGAAGTAGCCGCCGTGGAAGAACTTGGTGAGCGAACTCACAAAGAAGAAGCCCTCGAGCATAAGGAAGAACGCAACGAAGATATACGGGGCGACCTTAAGGCCGCGATCAACATGCAAGTAGAAGAAGAGCAGCAGCGTCGTGCACATCATGGTCAGGGTAATCGCCAAGCCGTAGGCGGCCTCCATGTGCGCCGAGCTCTGGAACAACAGCACCACGACGACGCAGCCCACAAGCATGACGTTGTTGACCATGGGAATATAGAGCTGGCCCTTGGTCTCGGCAGGATAGAAGACCTGCATGTGCGGCATGAGGTCCAGGCGGCTGGCCTCGGACACCAGCGAGAATGCGCCGGTGATGAGCGCCTGCGAGGCAATGATGGCCGCGACGGTGGAAAGGCCGACGGCAAACGGGCGCAGGCCCGGGGCGAGCATCTGGTAGAACGGGTTGAGGTCGGCAATGCCCATGAGCTCGGGGTTGGCAGCGTTGTTCATAAGCCAAGCGCCCTGGCCCATATAGGACAGCAGCAGGCAGCACTTAACGAACGGCCAGGTAGCGTAGATGTTGCCGCGGCCGACGTGGCCCATGTCGGAGTAGAGCGCCTCGGCACCGGTGGTGGCGAGGAAGCAGCTGCCCAGAATCATGATGCCCGCGTGGTTGTTGGGGCTCAACAAAAAGGCGATGCCGCGCACCGGGTTGAGGCACAGCAGCACGGCGGGGTGCTGGAAGACAAAGAACAGACCCGTGCCGCCCAGGAACAGGAACCACAGCGTCATGATGGGGCCAAAGGCGTGACCGATCTTGGCCGTGCCGATGCGCTGCACCAAGAAGAGCGCGATGATGATGGCGAGCGTAATGGCGACGACGCGGCCCTGATCATCACCGAGCACGGCATGGACCGCCGGGATGGTGCGCAGGCCCTCGATGGCCGTGGTAACGGTAACGGCGGGCGTGAGGATGCCGTCGGCGAGCAGCGCGGCGCCACCCAGCATGGCGGGGATGATAAGCCACTTGCCACAGCGCTTGACCAGGCTGTACAGGGCAAAGATGCCGCCCTCACCATGGTTATCGGCGCGCAGCGAGATGAGCACATACTTGATGGTGGTCAGCAGCGTGACCGTCCACACGACAAGGGAGAGCGCGCCGAGCACGAACTCCTCCGTCACGCTTCCGATGCCGCCGTTGCCGGCAACGAGCGCCTTGGTTACATACATAGGGCTGGTGCCGATATCGCCGTACACCACGCCCAGCGTGACGAGCATCGCCGAGATGCTCACAGGAATCGCAGCGTGCGAGGCTGCCTCCTTGGCCTTTTGTTCCATAAGCCGGTTTCCTCCCAACTTTAATGTTCGAAGGAATTATAGGTAATCGGCCCATGTTTTAATGCACTGTTTTCCCAGCTAGATAAAGATTTATACAGTCTTTAGGCTACCGCGGCGATATGGAATGTAACAAAGGGACTGCCCCCTTGTCACATTCGTCATTTTCCGAGCCAGTTTTTGAACCACCACTCCATGGAGCGACTCATCTCGGCCATAAAGGGACTGGTGTGTTTGCGGGTGTAGATATCCACCACGCGCTCGCCCACCTCGCGGGCATGCGGGCGAAACATCGCATCCATCTCGGCCACCTGTGCATCCATAGTCGCGTCGTCCGCACGGCGGTAGCGCTCCTCGTGCACCAGGTTCACCACGGGGTGCGCGATTGCCGGACGCTCCTTACGGGGCGTGCCGATGATGAGCATCGATAGCGGCATGGTATAGGGCGGCAGATCGAGCAGCTCGGCAACTTCCTCGGCATTCTCGACGATATCACCGATGTAGCAGCTCCCCAGCCCCAGGGCCTCGGCGGCAACCACGGCGTTTTGCGCGGCGATCACGGCGTCCTGGGCCGCGATGGCAAAGTCGCCCAAACCCGGCGCGCGGCGGGGCGCCTTACCCGTACGCTCGACAAACTCGGGCTCAAAGCAGCCCACGTGCTCAAACAGATCGATCCACTTGGCATAATCGACCACAAATATTAGTGCCCAGGGCGCCTTGGCGATCATGGGCTGGTGGTCGCACAGGTCGACCAGGCGATCGAGCGTAGCCTGCTCGCGGATGCTCACGATGGAATACATCATCATGGCGCCTGCCGACGGCGCACGGCTCGCCGCATGCAAAATCGCCGCCCGCTGCTCGTCGGTCACCGCCACGGGACGGTCGTCGTCATCGCGCGCAAAGGCACGCGTGGAGGAACGGTGCTCCAACGTGTCCAGCACCGCATTGCCCGTAGTCTCGACCGGATAGCCGTACGTATCCACGACCGCAGCTCCGTCATCGCCCATGTCCGCCTTGCAAACCTGCTCGCTCATCGCCCTACCCTCGCCATTTCTTTAAGAAGCCTTTACGTTTCCGTGTAATTCCCGTCCATTATCGCGCAGGTCGCCACTACATTGCGCCACACCGCCACACGTGCGCGTTAATATGGCTGGTTGTTGTGCGCAGCCACCAATTGCAGCGCATATCTTGGTAACAATCGGGTAAACCCCCGCTTTCGTAGGTTTTAAGTTTGTGAGGAGTCTCAGCATGTTCGCAGCCGCCATCTCGCTCGTCGGTCTTGCGGCGACCGTCTACCTTGTCTTGCGCGAGGTCAAGGCCATTCGCGCTCAGTCGGGCACCGTCACCAAGGGCGCCTTCGCCTGGAGCGTCGCCTTTGGCCTGTTCCAGCTCTTTTTGACCGTCTGGGGCGCTATTGGTCTCGTCGCGCAAAACGAGCCGCTCGCCTTTGTGATGCTTATCCTGACCAATGCCATCCTCACCGGCTGCGCTTGGGCCAGCATCGCCCGCGACCGCATCGCCCCGCGCGTCTTTGCGTTCGCCAAGCCCGACGCCCCCGCCCCCACCGGCAAGCTCGCCCGCCTGCGCGGCGCCTTTGTGGGCAAACCGCTCGTCGCCGCTGTCCTGTGCCTGCTGCTCGCCGGCGTTTTTGCGCTGCTGGGCATGGAGGTCTCATCCAACCACGACTTTACCTGGGTCTACCCCCTATGCATCCTGCTCGAGTGGGCCATCATCACCGCACTCATGAGCGGCCTGTTCTTCCTGTTCCAGCGCCACGGCGCAGCTCCCGCGGTCCTGGCCTTTGCCCTCTTTGTCCTGGGCATTGCCGAGTTCTTCGTCATCACGTTTAAATCCATGCCCATCCAGCCGGGCGACCTTTCGGCCATCTCCACCGCCGCTGCGGTCGCCGGCACCGGCTACACCTTTTCGATCTCGCTGTTCTGCGTGCTGTCCATGGGCTTTACCGCCATCGCCATGCTGCTATGCGAGTACGCCGGCCTGGTGGCACCGCACCGTCAGAAGGGTGCCACCAACGCCAAGCGCATGCTGCTCACTAACCTGCTCGTCGCCGTGCTGTGCCTGGGCGGCGTGACCGCGCACGTCACGCTTATCGACTACTACAACACCCTCGGCATCACCGTCTACACCTGGCGCCCGCTCGAGAGCTACTGGCGCGAGGGCTACCTGCCTGCCTTTATTAGTGCGGCGCAGTCCATCAAGCCGCCCAAACCCGCCGACTACTCCGTCGACGATGCCAAGGCCACGCTCAAAAAGTATGCCAAGGCCTACGACAAGTCCGATGCCGCCACAAGCGACGCCCGCACTGCCGCCCAGGAGCAGTTCGACAGTGAGAAGCCCACGGTCATCGCCATCATGAACGAGACCTTCTCGGATCTTTCGATCTATCAGGAGATGCGCGCCGGCTACGAGGGTCCGCAGTACTTTAAGAACCTGTCCAACTGCCTCAGCCGCGGCAAGCTCTACGTGAGCGCCTACGGCGGTGGCACCGCCAATACCGAGTTTGAGTTTATGACCGGCAACTCCATGGCCAACCTGGGCTCGGGCGTGTACCCCTACACCATCTACAACATGGAAACGACCGGGAATCTGGCAGAGCAGTTCAAGTCGCTCGGATATTCCACCACGGCCATGCACCCCAACCACGCAACCAACTGGAACCGCGAGAACGTCTACAAGGACTTTGGCTTTGACCAGTTCCTGTCCATCAACGACTTCCAGGGAGCCGACACCCTGCGCGACATGGTGACCGACCAGGCGACCTACGACAAGATTCTTGAGCTGCTCGACCAGAACGCCGATCCGCAGTTTATCTTCGACGTGACCATGCAGAACCACTCGGGCTACGACACGGGCCTGCTGCCGGTCGACAAGCAGATGCACCTGAATATCGACACGACCGATCTGGACGCCAAGACCGTCGAGGACGGCACGCTCTCCGATGTCGACGAGTATGTCTCGTGCATCGAGCAGTCCGACCAGGCGCTGCGTTACTTCCTCAACGCCCTGAACAAACTCGATCGCAAGGTGGTCGTGGTGTTCTGGGGCGACCATCAGCCGTTCTTCCCGTCCAAGTTCAACGACAAGTGGTTTACCGACGAGGACGACGCCACCCACCAGGAGCGCCTGTGGCAGACCGATTACATCATCTGGGCCAACTACGACGTTGCCGGCTGCGACCAGACGAGCGAGATCGACGACCTGTCCACCAACTACCTGTCCACGCAGCTCATGCAGCTGATTGGCGCCCCGCTGACTGACTACCAGAAAGCGCACATGACGCTGCGCGAGTCGCTGCCCGCTATCAACTCCGTGGGCTACGAAGACTCCAGCCTGCGCTGGGCGCTCTCCTCCAACGTCACCGGTGACGACGCCGCCGCAGCAGCCGCCACCAAGGCACGCGAGGATTACGCCAAGATGCAATACTACGAGATGTTCCGCGACGGCAAGAACGTGTACACCGAGCACTTCCAGACCGAGGCCAACGAGACCGACCCCAACCTGGCGCCGGGTACGACCAAGATCAAGTAGCGGGCCTGTATCCCGGTTCGTCTGCCCGGACGGCGCGGAATGTAAGATTCCCTGCTCGGGCAGTCCTGCTCGCACGGAGAGCACATTAAGTGCTCTCCGGCTCGTGCGGAACTCGCGATGAACCTTACATTCCGCGCCGTCCGGGCAGACGCCTCGGTGTTGAAGCACGGCTTGTCATGGGGGAATCTGCTGAACATATATAAGTTGAAGGCCACGTCATGTGGCCTTCTTTGTATCCGGAAAGCGTGTCCCAGAATCCACGTCTGGAGTGGGATGCAGCTTCCGCTTGCAGCCCCGTCGGGAAACCGCATCCCATTCCAAGCACAAATTCCGGGTCGCACTTTCCGCCAAACCTCTCAACCGGAAACCACATCCCGTTCCAAAGGCAAATTCCGGGACGCACTTTCCGAACCCCCATCCACCCGGAAAGCCCGTCCCGCTCTGGGCACATCTGGGCATGGAATCATCAGCTTATTAGGCCTTCCATCAATAAAGGGGCGCCCTCCCGGGCGGCGGGCACGAAGTTCATCGCGAGTTCCGCACGCAAAGGAGGCCACTTAATGTGGCTTCCGTCTTGCGCAGGACTGTAGAGCAGGGAACTTCGTGCCCGCCGCCCGGGAGGGCGTTGCGTTTAGAAGATGGACCTAGCGCTTATCCCTCCGGGACAAAAGCAGCGCGGCCATAAAAGCGATGATCGCAAGCGTCAGCAACACCAAGAGCAATGTGAGCGTGCTGTCGCCGGTTGCCGCCAGGCCAAACAGGCCGGGGCTCTTACTGCCAGCTGAGCGTACGGGAATCTTCTCGCCATCATCCTCGGCGGTAATCTCCCAGCGAATGGTCTTGCCTGCGTCGGCAAGCTCGTTGCCGACCGACGTCGGGACACTTAGTTGCAAGTTGAGCACCGTGCTACCATCGTTCGTAAACGTTGCGACTTGCGTGGGATGTGCGAACACACTGCCCGGAGTTCCCGTCTGGAGCCAACCTGCAGACGCATCGCCCGCCGACGCCGTTAAGGTAATGGGCGACAGCAAGTGTGCCGTCTCGTGATCGACAACGGCCCGCACAAACACGCGTAACTGGGACTTTACGCCCGTGGCACGAACCTCGATCTGCTGCTCGCGCACATCGCCGGGCATTAAATCTTTAAAGGCTGGAAACAAATCGGGCTCCCCCGAGGAGCCCGTCGCCCCCGAGACCGTCAGCTGGCGCGCATTTCCGTCATACGCAATCGCGGGAGTATCGGCGAACGCACGGGCAGGAGTGGCAAGCGCGACCACGCAGAAAATGGCCGCGACCACGCAACGCAAGGAGCGCGCAACGCCTTTGCGAATTGGGAACGCCATACTTACGCACCTCCATGCGGCGGCACCAGCACGCCATCATTGACCTTGCAACCCCATGCCTCTTTAACCGCATCGTCGGGCGTTGATTGAATTGCCTGGGTCGAAATGTCAACGACCAGGTTCTTGCCATCCGTCTTCTTCTCGTCCACGCTCCTGATGAGCACGCCGGTTTCGCCCATCGGCGCAACGGGAGACGTCCAGTAGTAGAACCCATCGGAAGCGACAACCCAAGACCTGGCGCTGTTTGTAGTGGAGGCGTTGGACACCTTGTCCCACTCAATGACGTAATCTTTGCCAGCAACCGGCTCATCCCACAAGCGTGCGCCATCCTGGTCCTGCCAGTAGATATCCACCGCAACACGCAGGTACGCCGGTGCTGAGCCGCTATTTTTAACCGCAACGTCGCTCTTTACATTATTGTCGAGCTTCTCGTTCACCGAAGGCGACACCGAGCCAAAGCCAAACTCGTTGACCAGCACGCCCGTAACCGAAAGCCACGCAAAGGTGCCGGCAGCGCCGGCCAAAAGGAGAACGCCGACAAGGAGGGCGACGATCCGCTTGCGCTTAGTCATCCTAGTCCTCCCTCCTCAGCGTGCCGTTTTCCCAAACATTCTTGGCACGCGAGCCACCATCGACCCATTTGTCCTTCGCACGCGTGTTGACGCACGTCACCACGGTGTCGCCCGCACTCGAAGCGGACGAGATGACTAGTTCGGCAGATTTACCGGGCACCTTACCCGGCGTGCTCAGCTCACCCTGGTAGCGCCATGCCCAAGCCGTGTCTTCCACGACGGTATAGTCACCCGCCGGAGCGGCAAGCTGCACGCTGCCGACATACCAGGTTTCACCGTTTTCCTGCTGGGTTTTATCGACTTTCACCTCGACCATGCGCGTCTCGGGAGAGGCTCCCTCCGCCGTCTTCGTCACCTTAAAGCGAAACGTCTGTCCCATGGCACTAGCATCGGTGGTCTTTTTGACGAGCGTCAGCGCATGGGTCTTGGCGAAGTTGAACACGGCATTGCCGGGACCCTGCTCCCCTTCGCCCGTCTTCTTGGACTCCAGGCGGTTGGCCAAGTCAAACGAACCGTTACCCGAGCCCAAGCTATAAAGCGAGACATATTTGTCGTTTACGGGCTCCTCCGTCATGGATGTACCAGGGCCGTAGCTCGCCTGCTTAACCGTAACAGTCAGCTGCGCCCCCATAAACGGCTTGGCGAAGCAGGCCTTAAACGGCGCCTCGTCGGCGTTGTTGTCGACTGTGTTGTCAGCGGTGGGATCGAGCAGCCACTCAAGCTGCGCGGTCATTGTTACGGGGTTCTCGGTATCAGACGTATCGTTGGCGGCCACTCGATACGTCACGGGATACAGGTCCATGTCTCCCTTGACCGGCTCGCCCTTAAACTCATTCCAAGACTTCGGAGCGCCAACGGCAGGCACATATCGCCACTCCAGGAAGAGCTCACGTACGTCACCGCTAGTAGCCATCTTTTCATCGAGCAGCGCGACGATCTTGGAGTGGGCGTCCGGGTCGTATGCCACGGACTTTTTCTCCATCTCGGGATTGCCGTTTTTGTCATAGACCGGGTTGCCGCTCTCATCCATCTTGGGAACATCGACGTTGTGGACGAAGCCAGCACCCGTCGCTCGCTCGTCGTCCGAGTCGACCGTCGCCGTAAAGATGACCGACCCGTCGACACCGTGATAGCGCACCTTATACGGCGTCTTCTTGTACACAGCAGTGTAGGTCACGCTCTCAAAGGGCTCGCTGCCCTCGAGGGGATACTTCTCGTCATCGGTCATCAGGGTGTATTTGCCATCGGGTTCATAGTCGCGCGACCAGCCGACAAAGTCGTACTTGGTGCCGTCAATGCCCACAACCTCGGTTGCAGCTTTTACCTCCAGCGAAATCTGATCGCCAGAGTCGGTGCGCGAAAGGGAGCGCACGGAACCGGGGTTTTCCAGATTGCCATCGATATTCGATTGGACCTTGACTGCACTGGGGCGATAAACCGGATATAGTTCCATAGGTGCCTTGACCACGGTGTTTTTATTCACCATGGGAAGGCCGTCCGACCAAACGACATAGCCGCTGCCAACTGCCGGTTTGGTTTCCGTCCAGCCCGCGAACACGTTGTATGCATTCGTTGCGGCATCGATGTCGCCAATGTTATACGTTGGCAGCGGGATGCCGTCCTTAAGGCTGCCGAGAGAATCGCCCTGCTGAGCTACCTTACCGTCCACATCCTTGGCATTGAGATGGTACACGACCGCCAACGGCGAATAGTACGCCACGAATGTATAGGTCCCACCGGGCTCCACCGGATAGGAATACGAGTTACCGCCGTTAGGTTCGAGCTCCTTAACCTCGCCATTCGGAAGTTCGATTTCGACCTTATTCAGCTTGTATAGCTCGCCGCCGGACTCGTATACCGTCGTTGCGATATCAGGAGTCACCGTTGCCGTAGCAGGTTCGGTGCCCGCATTGATAACGGGAACGATGTCGTACTTGGGCACATTGACTTCAGAAGTGCCCTCAAAACCTGCGCGATGCAGGTTGGTGGTGTAGCTGACGTCGTACTTTGCGTAGACGGGATAGGCATCCTGCCACTGGGTGACCTTGGAGTCATCCGTCGCCAAGTATGGCGCCGCCTTTTCCGGATCGCTCGTCACATAGGGGTCGTTGGCGACATCGTAGATATAGTTCCAGACGGGAGAGCCCTTCTCGACCTCAGCTGTAGAGATCCAGCCCAAGAACTTATAGCCCGGCACCGCCATCTCCGCATCGGTCGGGGAAGCTTCGAGGGTCAGGGGACTCTCATACGATCCCTTCTCACCATCTTCTGGCTTTTCTGCCACTTTAACCGACGTATTAACATGCGGGTAGTAATACGTGAACGTCGGATCAACCCCGTTCACCTTGGCCTGCAGCAAGTTACTCTCATAGCGCCGCGTGGCAGTCCTCACGACCTTATCGCCCTTGTTGTAGAAATTAACGTCCGTGGTAATCATCGCGCGAACGTAGTACTTCTTATCTGTACGCACCATGCTCTCGATGGGATTTTTCACATATGTCCAATATTCACCATCGCGCTCAAGCGTCCAGAAATTCAGGCGATAGCGATCATTCACCGGTTTGACCGTTACGTTCAGCGAAGCCGAAGTCCAAGTATCGCTTAGCGTTGCAGCGCCTGGAAAATCGGTATCGGCATAGAGGTTTTTCAGAGTATCGGCTCCCGTATCGTTTTTAACGTTGTGCGAGTACGCATTAAGGGGACTCACGACAAGGGTATTCGCCGTGAAGCGCGTGCCACACGTTTCGTCATACCTATCCTTTATACCGTGGTCAACATGCTCCGGACCCCAGTGGACGACGTTTTCACGCACGAAGGTGCTACCGACGTTTTCCTCAAAGGGCGTTCGATAGCGATTCCAAACGGAACAAAGTAGCTTGCTGTCCGTAAACTCATGGTTGGTATAAGCCCGAACGTAATAATCCACCCGGTACTCAAAGCGGGCGATGTAGGTGTGTCGCACGGTTAGATCGACATCGGCAGGGAGTGTATAGCTGGGGTCGCGGCTTACGCGCACCTCTAGCGGGGCATCTTCGGTCCCCTTGTTTTCATACCAACCCAAGAAGCGATAGCCATCGGGCAGCTTGCCGTCCTCGGACAGAGGCTTATTGTCCTTATCTCGTACCTGCACGGTATAGGAGCTCGTTCCATTCTCGCCCGGCTGCACGCCCACATGAGTATTACCCACGCCAACGCGCTGGGTCACATCACCGAGTTCATCCTGCTCATTGCCTTCGAACACCGTCATGATGTTCGAAACATAGTCGCTGTACACGGGATAGAAATCGGTGGGACCGACCACGGTGATCACGCTGCCAGCAGGATAAAATGATCCTTTGTTTTTAAGGTCGGCAAGCGCATCTGAAGTGATGGCAGCATAGCCACCATTCATCCCCTCCTCGCTGCTACGCTGCGTGGTCCAACCGACAAACGTCGCGCTAGCGGAAAGCCCCCCGCGGTCTGCGGGAGCCGCGGGCGTCAAACCCACGCCGTAGCGATACCAATCAGTGGACTTGTCGTGCGCATCACCGGTTTTCCAGTCAAGCGTCTCACCCTTGACGTTATAGAACAGCACCTGTGCCTCGTATGCAGCAGTGAAAAGGTCATTGCCCTCAAAGCCATATTTCTTGTCGATGCCAGTAGCATTGTTCGCGGTGTAGGTCGACTCCCTATCATGGTTTACGTTTTCCTCGACCTGTTTGCCAGCCTTTACCGCAGCACCATCGGTCTTGCCGTCAAACCAGCTATTGTCATGATCGATGCGGTTCACTTTAACCCCGGGCTCGCGGAACCAGCCCATAAAGCGGTAGCCGCCGTTCGCCTCGCTCAGCCCCGCGGGCTTTGCGGAGGTTTCCTGCCTGAACGTTACCGACGTATCGCCCTGAGCTAAGCCCTGTGCCGTTCCGGCCAGCACAGCGCTCACCGCAAAGGTATACGGATCCGTGGTCGCCTGATCAGTACCAAGTTTGGTCGCCTCGATTGTCGCGGTGCCCGCGCCGGGAAAATCAATCGTCGCCTTAACGCTCTGGCCGTGCACGGGGATATTCAGCTTGTAGTCCATCGCCCACTCATTGGTGTGCTGGCCACCCAGGGCATTGTCGTTATCAGTCGAGCGCATGGTACCGGCACAGAAATCGTAGTCGTGCTCTTCCCACAGCTCACGCGTGGTGTAGCGCTCGTCATCCCACGGACCGTAGCTGTCGCCCTTGGTGGTGCCGTCGCCGCCAAACGAAGGTATCTTTTTCTTAGCCGCAGTACCCTGGCTGCTGCCGCTTAGGCTCACGCTCGGCTTAAAGTAGCACTCGGCGACCGTGGCGTCGCCCTTGTTGGCGCGCGCAGCAATACCGCCCAGGTTCACATCGTTTTGGATGATGGGAATCACGGCGATGGGGTTGTACTGGCGCGAGCTCAAATCGCCGGCGAAATGGCTGCGAGTGATTTCATTACCGCTTTTAGACAAGATGCGGCCTGCAAGACCGCCCGTCCAAGCGCGCGTTACGGAGACAACGCCCACGTAAGAAGCAGCATAGCTATAGCATTTCGCCGTTGAAAAGCAGTCAATGACTTTAGCGCCTTCTGCCATGCAGCCCACAAAACCCGAGGCGTACACGTTGTTGCCGCCCAGGGCGCCAATGGCCACATCGTATTTATTGGTAACGTCGGTCATGCCCTTCTCGGCAATCGAGCCATCCTTGTTGCGCGTAGGCGTCACGCGGCAATACTCGATGGTCGAGTTCTTAACGTAGCCGGCAAACGCCGCCATATACAGGCCCTCGCCACCGATTGCCTGTACGCCCGAAGTCGTGTTGTTAACGGCGCGGCCACCACGGACCTCGCAGTTGTAGAGGGTGCAACCGTCGAGCTCGCCGGCAATCAGGCCCCCCTCAAAACCCGCATTGGTAATAACGTTGAGCATGTTGTTGGCGCACGTAACGTGCAAGGTGCTCTCCATGACCATAACGTTTTCGAAGTGGGTGTTGATCGCCCTGCCCACGATAATGCCGCCGCGGAAGTCCGCCCAGATGTTGGCGTCCTCGACAAGGAAGTTCTTGATGGTGGCGCCGTCGGTCTCGGCAAAGAAGCCCGTGTCGCGCTCTGGGTCCAAGACCTTATTCTCGTAGTTCAGGCCCTTCACGGTATGGTTTTGACCGTCAAAGACGCCCTTAAATGGATGTTCCTTGTTGCCAAAGGAGAGGTGCTTGACCGTATCCTCAACAATGGCTTTCATATCATCATCGTTAAGAACGATATCGTTATCGAGATAGACGCGCCACTGCGACGTGTCGCGCTGTCGCGACAGCGCGACACACGCCAGGAAGTCGTTCCTGTTTGTGATATGGAATTCGGTCTTGTCCTCGGGCACATCCTCGGCATACGCTGCCGCCGGCAGCGCTACAACGCAGCAAAGGGCGATTGCCGCAACGGCAATCAGCCTGCTAAGCACGCCTCGGTTCATGTTCTTACTCTTCATGGGCTAGTTCGCCTCCGGCCAGCCCACGACGTCGAGCACGTCGAGGACAGAATCGTTTGTCTGCTGGTTTTTGGCCTGCACGGCCTGAACGTCGATATCGAGTTTGAATGAGCCGCCGCGCGCGGCATCGTGGTAGTCGCCCACGAAGCGCAGCGAGTCCATGAGGCTCTCCGTCATGGCGCCGGAATCGAGCACGCCCCCGCGTCCAGCCAATCCGCGGTAGTAGTACCACCCATCGCCGCCATCGATCCACGGGGACCCCTCGCCCGCGTTCACGTGAAAGGCGACGTTGCCCGAGGCGTCCGCACTCGTACCGTCGGGCGCCACTGACGTCATGCGCAGACGAGCGCGAACGTACTCAGGCTGCGCGCCGGCGTTCTCCACGCGCACGATGCGACTGATGTCAGAGCCCCCGGCCTCGGTGTCGGGATAGTCCCCGTGCTCGTCGGCCTCAAACGGAATCTCCTCGCCCTGCTCGTTTAGGGTGTATTCGCAGACTCGTACCTTCACGCTGCCAAACGATAGGACGTTGTTCGCCGGAACCATATCAACGGTGAAAGCCAGCGTGCCACACAGGCACGCCAGGGCCAACAGCGCCATCGCGGCAAGCGCCAAGGTGCGTTTCTGATTGTCGGAAAGATTGTTGAGCATTACGTTCGCCAATCGTCAATCAAAGGGGGACCGAGATCCCGACCCGAAAATGGGGATGGGGAGCGGGCCGGAATCTCGGTGGAGGGGATGGGATTACTTCAGGTGGTTATTCGGGTCGTTAACCCAAGCCTTGGCCTGCTCGATGGCGTTCTGGGCATCACCCTGATCAGCGCCGAAAATGTAGCAGGAGACCGTCATAGCGGGATCGGTGACGACATCCGTGCTGTTCATAGCAGCCGGGATATGCACGGTGCTGAACAGCTCACCGGTGTAAGCGGCCTTGCCATCAGCGGGAGTAAGCTGGGCGGGCTGGCCGGTGCCACCAGCGGTATACATAAACAGACCGCTCACGTACTGGCCACCGGTGCCGTTGGTCGTCACCTGGTCATCAGCAACCGGCTTCCAGTTATTGTTAAGCGTGAAGTACGGGGTCTTGGCAAGCGCGCCTTCACCGTCCTTCACGATGGCGTTCTTGACGTAGATGAACACATAGGATGCGTCAGAGTCCTTGCCGATACCGACGTTCGGGTTCTTATCCATCGAAGAGCCGGGAACCATCTTGTGCTCTTCGTTCTCATTCCACTTGGTCTCGAACAGATAACCATCCACTGAGGGGTTCGTGGGATCAGTGCCGGGCTTGTCAGGATGATCAGGGTCGGGCTTCACTTCAGGCTTGCCGATGCTGCCAACCGTGAACTCGTTCGTCTTGGAGTCGGTTGCCGACAGCCATGCATACGTTCCCACGCCGGCCGCCAGTACGAGCAGCAGCAGGGCGGCAACGATGCCGTAGCGCTTTTTCTTTTTGTTTTCCATCGTTCTCTTCCTTTCGAGAATCGTCTTCCCCAGCAACGGCCCTTGCCGTTGCCGACACCTCTCCCCTGCCGCTATGAACGCCGCTCCTTCGCATGCGCGCTGACATGTTTGTCAGCAGGCTCGTCGGGAACTATCCGATCGAGCACAATCGACGCCGCGACCAGCAGCGCCAGAACGGCCACCACAACAAGCAAACCGGGCATCGTCGTGCAATATGCGTTAACGAAGCCCAGGTAAGGGACACAAAAAGAAACGACGCCGATCACGCGTGAAAAAGGCGTCTGCTCGGCGTCGTGCACGATGGTTCCATCTGCATTTTTGTTTGCGATTCCCTGCGTGCTGATCGTCTGCGCCACAGGGTCGACCTCGTACACCTGGTGGGTCACTACGGCGCCGTCCGACCGGTAAAAAGTTGCATTGTCGCCCACGGCGATATTCGTTGGGTCAACCTTGTGAACAAACACCATGGAGCCGACGGGAAGCTCAGGTTCCATAGATCCCGAGAGCACGGCAAAGGGCATGTAACCAAATGCGCGGGGAGCAAAAGAAACAACGGCAAGGGCTATGACAAGCGCAAGCGCCATGCCACTAAGAAGTGAAATAAATCGTCTGAATCCGCGCGTTGCCAACGTGATTATTTCATCCCCATCGAGGCTATATTCGATCCCATCAAGGATTAGCCACTTTTCTAAGACGTTTAATAGATGAGTTCGAAAAAGCCAATCTGAAATCTATTTCTAACAATCACCGTAGCTGCTTCCGCGTTTTTATCAACGTCTTTCCGCCAAATGCTACTATTTTTGCCGTAAGTGGTTATTTGTCCCCACACTTGTCTGCTTTATCCAACAACTGCGGCTAACCCCTACACAACTTTTCAATAGAGGGTCTGATATTTTGTACAGCTCAGATATCGTACCCCCCCCCACACATTAAATATATACTGCATTTAGTATCGTTTATTTTCAACCCCCTTATTCATGCCTCTACGGCTACCCCGCGTAGCTCTTAGCCCATACCTTCTGGAAACCGTGTCCATCCGGAAAGCCCGTCCCACTCTGAATACATCCAGCGAACGCATGCGAGCGTGTTGTCCAGAACGGTCTCGTCATCGGGGTGATGGAAAATGTCACCACAAACGCTTGCCACGGTTGCGCCCACAAGTGGCAAGAAAAAAGCCTCGAGAGTTTCGAGGCTTTCACATTTGTATTGTTTTGCACGAAGGACCGCGAGCAGCGAGCTACTCGCCCAGCACGGCCTTCTTGGCCGCCGCCGCCATGTTGTCCAGATCATCCTTGGTGGGGTGATCCTTTGCGGCAACCCAGTTATCGAGCAGCAACTTAGCGCGGACATTGTCGGGATCTTGCTCGAGCATGGCCTCGTAGCGCTGCTTGACCGCGGGACCCATCTTGCCCTGGCACATCGCCCAGCCTACAAGCTCGGCATCATTGGCCAAATTGGAGGTCACGCGATCGATAATCTGCCTAAAGTACTCCTCGCTGGCCCCAAAGCCGCAGGTGCCAAACAGGAAGACGCGCTTGCCGTGCAAGGCTGAGAGCAACGTCGCGACCGAAGGCGTGCTCGCGCCCTTGTCGCACCAAAAACCGACAAGCACCGTGTCGGCCGCGCAGGCGCCCTGCGCCTCGAGCGCAACCTGATCTGCATCCGCATCGTCGCTCAACGCCGCGGCATGGACAAAATCAACACCTGCAGCCTGCAGCGTGCGCTTGATCGCACCCGAAACCATCCTGGTATTACCGCTCTTGCTGTTAACCACCAAAGAGCACGTCATAGTCACGTTGCCTCGTATCCCCCAAAACTAAAGCCACTAATGCAATTTATTAGATGAATATCTTAGTACTAACGTGACAGATGTAAACCACCGTCTGTCGATTGATTAATTTGCCCCGCGGGCTTGCTCACTGGGCGAATTGGCTGCGGTAGAGTTCGGCGTAGAAGCCGCCTGCCGCCAACAGCTCGTCGTGCGTGCCGCGCTCGATAATCTGGCCGTCGCGCATTACCAGAATGCAGTCGGCGTTGCGGATCGTCGACAGGCGGTGCGCCACCACAAAGCTTGTGCGGCCGGCCATAAGCTCGTCGAATGCCGCCTGCACCTGTAGCTCGGTGCGCGTATCGATACTCGAAGTCGCCTCGTCCAGCAGCAAGATAGCCGGGTCGGTGAGCATGACGCGCGCAATGCACAGCAGCTGCTTTTGGCCCTGGCTAAACGTGCCGCCGTCCTCGCCAATCACCGTGTCGTAGCCTTTCGGCAGCTGCACGATAAACTTGTGCGCGTGCGCGCGCTTGGCGGCTTCGATAACCTGCTCGCGCGTGGCTCCTGGGCAACCGTAGGCGATGTTTTCCGCCACCGTGCCCTCGAACAGCCAAGTGTCCTGCAGCACCATGCCAAAGGCACGACGCAGGCTCGAGCGCGTGTAATCGCGCGAAGCCTTGCCATCGACCGCGATGCGGCCGGCATCGATATCGTAAAAACGCAGCAGCAGATTGATGAGCGTTGTCTTTCCGCAGCCCGTGGGGCCGACCAGAGCAAAACGCATGCCGGGCTTGGCATCGATGCAGATATCCTGCAACAGCTTTCGGTCGGGCACATAGCTAAAGTCCACGTGCTCAAAAGTCACCTCGCCACGCGGGGCAGCAAGTTCCACGGCATCTGGCGCATCGGGCTCCTGCTCGCGGGCATCGAGCAGCGCAAACATACGGCGCGCCGAGGCGTACGCGGTCTGGATCTGCGTGATGACGTTCGTGACCTCGTTGAACGGCTTGGTGTACTGGTTGGCGTAGGACAGGAAAATCTGCACGCCGCCCACCGTGAGCGCCGCAGGCACGCCCGTGATCACGCCCACGCAGCCGATCACGGCGACCACGGCATAGATGATGTTGTTGATAAAGCGCGTACCGGGGTTAGAAAGCGAACCCATAAACTGCGCGCGCTCGCCCGCCGTATAGAGCTCGGCGTTGAGGACGTCGAAGCGCTGCTGAGCGTGCGGGCCGTAGGCGAAGGCGTCCACGAGCTTTTGCTCACCCACATACTCCTCGATATGACCGCCGAGTTGGCCCTGGATGCGCTGTTGAGCAGTGAAGCTCTTATTGGAAAGCTTGGCGATGGCACCGGCCGCAAAGATGGAAAGCGGCGTGACGAGCACCACCACGAGCGTCATGGTCAGGTTAATGGAGAGCATAAACGCGAGCGTGCCAACGATGGTGATAACGCCGGTGAAAAGCTGGGTAAAGCCCTGCAGCAGACCGTCGCCCACCTGATCGACGTCGTTGACCACGCGGCTCATAAGGTCGCCGTGGGCATGGCTGTCGATAAAGCTGAGCGGCATGCGGCTGAGCTTATCGCTCGCCTCCACGCGCATGTCGCGCACCGTTTCGTAGGACAAACGGTTGACGCAGTAGCCCTGCAGCCACTGGAAGGCCGCCGCGCCCACCACGACAATCGCGAGCTTGGTAACGAGCGGCAGCAGCGCGTCAAAGTCCACCTGCCCGGCGGCGACGATCAGGTCGATGCCCTCGCCGATGAGGATGGGCGTATAGAGTTGCAGGATCACCGAGATGGCGGCGCTCACAAACGACGCCGTAAACGAAATGCGATGCGGACGGACGTAGCCCAGCAGGCGGCGAGTCACCGCGCCCACGGGATAGCGCTCGGGGTCGCCGGGCTGATGCGGACCGTCACCCAAGTCGTTGAGGCTATCGTTGCCGGACACGTTGGCCGTCATCGTGGCGACCGAACCGGAAGAAGTATACGGATTCATTTAGCAGCCCTCCTTTGCGCAAGTGGATGCCGGGGCAGCCGGGGCGAACGCGGGACTTGGGACGGACGTGGGCGTCGCGCTCCCCTGCTGGCCCTCGAGCTCCTCGCGGCGAAGCTGCGACTGGCAGATTTCGCGGTAGAGCTGGCAGGTCGCGTACAGCTCGTCGTGCGTACCCAGGCCCGCGACCGAGCCGTGGTCGAGCACGCAGATCATGTCGGCATCGCGCACGGTCGAGACGCGCTGGCTCACGATCACCGTGGTCAGCGGGAGCCCGCCCGCGGCGGCACCGCATGCGCTGCGCTCGCGGATGGCATGGCGAAGCGCCGCGTCGGTCTTAAAGTCGAGCGCCGAGGCGGAATCATCCATGATCAGGATCTGCGGCGAGCCCACCAGGGCACGCGCAATGGTCAGGCGCTGACGTTGGCCACCGCTAAAGTTCTTGCCGCCCGCCTCGACCGGGGCGTCGAGTCCATACGGCTTGTTGCGCACGAACTCGCCGGCCTGCGCCATTTCGAGCGCCGCCCACAGTTCCTCATCGGTTGCCGACTCGTCGCGCCAGGTTAGGTTGCTGCGGATCGTGCCACTCACGAGCGACGCGCGCTGCGGTACGGTCGCGACCACATGGCGCAGCTGATCGAGCGGCCAGGCGCGCACGTCGGCACCCATTACGCTCACGCGGCCGGTGCTCGCATCGTACAGGCGCGGGATGAGCGAGACGAGCGTCGACTTACCGCTGCCCGTGCCGCCGATAATGCCGAGGGTTTTGCCCACCGGCAGCTCCAAGGTCACGTCATTGACGGCGTTGGCAGCGCCGGCGCCAAAAGAAAAGCTCGCATGGCTCAAGCTCAGCGCCGGGACCGGAACAGCGCCACCCGCCAGTTCGCCCGGCTCGGGCAGCGCAACCGGCTGGTTGCCCTCGTCGGTAATGCTCGGCACGCAATTGAGCACCTCGTTGAGACGCGACGCACTGGCGCTCGCCTTGGTAAAGACCACGACCAGGTTGGCGACATACACGATGGAGGTCAGGGTCTGCGTCATGTAGTTGACGAACGCCATGACCTGGCCCTGCGTAAGCTCGCCCACGTTGACCTGGATGCCGCCCACCCACAGGATGGCGCACACGCCCAGGTTCATCACAAGAAACGTGACGGGATTAAGGATTGACGAGAGCTTGCCCACCGCGATGGCGGTATTGGCCTGGTCATCGGCGGCTTGGGCAAAACGCTCGCGCTCGTGGTCCTCACGCACAAAGGCGCGAACAACGCGGGCACCCGAAAGCCCCTCGCGGCAGATAAGCGCGATGCGGTCGAGCTTTGCCTGCAGCTGCCTGTAATACGGAATGCAGCGCACCATGACAAACCAAAACACCAGGCCGATGGCGGGCGTGCAAATCAAAAAGATCATGCCGAGCTTAAGGTCGATGGCAAGGGCCGCGCACATAGAGCCCACCGCCAAGAAGGGCCAGCGGATGAGCATGCGCACGCCCAGCGCCACGGCAAGCTGCACCTGGTTGACGTCGTTGGTGATGCGGGTAATAAGCGACGGCGTGCCAAAGCGGTCGAGTTCGGCATAGCTCAGTTTGTTGATGTGCTCGTAGAGCGCGCCGCGAATGTCGGTGCCCATGCCCTGCGAGGTGAGCGCCGCCATCTTTTGGCAGACAAGCGTAAACGAGATGCCGATCACAGCCATGGCGCCAAGCACCATACCGTAGTGGATAACGGCGTTCACGTCGTGCGCCCCAATGCCCTTATCGATCATCTGGGCAATCACCAGCGGCGTCAGCAGGTCAAAGATAACTTCGATCAGCTTGCACGCAGGGCCGATCACCATATATCGGCGAAACTTACCACCAAAACGCCTGAGCAGCTCAATCATGTATAGGCGCTCCCTATCATCATCTCTCTTCAATCTGATTCATGATAGTACGGAGAGCCCTGGAAATGCGTAAGCAACTCGTTACAGATGTAAGGGCGACGGTCACTAGCGCCCAAGGCATGTAGCAGCCGATGTTTTGGCAACGCCAGCGAGCGGCATAACGCCAGGGATTCAATTATCAGATAAATGTGACCCTTCAGGCGGTTTTGGTCGGCTACCCGTGAGTGCCGGCAGGGCGCTTGGTAGTCGAGCGATCCCGCAGGCGAAGCCGAGGACCAGCGAGACACCAAGCGCCCTGCCGGCACTCGCGGGTAGCCGCGGCACCAAAAAGCGCCTGCGCACTCGATGGATTCGGATGCCCGACAGAGGCTCCTTATGGCTGCTTCCTTCCGGACCTGACCAGATTCGGAACATGTCGTCATCCGAACCCATCGAACGCGCTAGGCGCTCGGTATATCTTACCCGCTCCCGCCCGATGGGGCAAGGTAGCTAATTTGGGACAGGGCCAAAAGACCACTTTTGAGTTGCGGTGGAATAGTTCCTGTTTTACGACCCAAGGCCAAAACAGGAACTATTCCACCGCAACTTATAGGGAGTTGGATTTTAGAGGCGGGCGAGGTCGTAGGATCGGGCGGCGGCTTCACCGGCGCAGATGAGGTTGGTTGTGGCTTCCTGGGGGTCGAGCGCTTGGTCAAGGGGCATGGGTCTGCGACAGACCGGCAAAACTAAGTCGACACCCTGCCCATACACCGCACCCAGGTTGTCGGCACGACCGCCCACGACGGCAACAACCGGCTTGCCATAGCGCTTCGCACGGCGGGCCACGCCCACCGGCGCCTTTCCGGCAGCGGATTGCTCGTCCATATTGCCCTCGCCCGTTATGACCAGGTCGACATCGCGCACGCGCTCGTCAAACCCAATCAGATCGAGCACCGTCTCCACGCCCGAACGCAGCTCCGCCCCGAGCGCTAGCAGCGCGGCGCCCAGGCCGCCGGCGGCACCGGCACCGGGCACACCGAGCACCGAGCCAAATGTCCGTGCACCCTCGAGCACGCGCAACAGTCCCTGAGCCCGCGCCCCGATAATCGCCGCATCGAGCAGGCGGCCGTAACCGACCATCCAGCTGTCGTACCTGCGCAGCGCCTCAGCGTCATCCGTCGGCAGACCCTTCTGCCCACCGAACACTGTCAGCGCGCCGCGACGCCCCACGAGCGGATTCTCGACATCGGAAAGCACCACGACACGCGCGCCATTCAGCGCCCGAAGCGCCGGTACCAAATCGATACTCGCCACGTATTCAAGGCCCGCGAGACCGGGGGCGATATTGCAGCCACACTCATCGACAAGGTGGGCGCCCAACGCTTGCAGCATGCCGGCGCCGCCATCGTTGGTGGCACTGCCGCCCAAACCAATATAGATCGTCTTTACCCCGGCACGAACCGCACGGAGCATCAGCTCGCCCACGCCATAGGTTGTGGCCGCCAACGCCGCCGACTCCGTGCAGGACGAATACCCAATACCCGCCGCCTCGGCCATCTCAATTACAGCCGACTCGCGCTCGCCGTCCACTAACATCCGGGCAGGCACACGCTCGCCAAAGGGGCCTGTAACCTCGTAGGTCACAATCTCACCGCCGCAGGCGGCAACTGCATCGAGCGTTCCCTCACCACCATCTGCCAGCGGCAATGCGCACACCTCGGCATCTGGCCACACACGGCGTATGCCCTCGGCAACCGCCGCCTCCGCCTGCGCGCTCGAAACGCTACCCTTAAAGGAGTCGATCGCCAACAGCACACGGCGGGGCCGGCGGCACGCGGGACCAAAATCGACCGCCTCAACGTCAATATCTTCGGCACACGCGAGCGCCTCGGCATGAGCGGCATGCGCCTCAAGATCGGTCCCACAACCGCAGCCAGCGCCATCGGCGCCACGCAGCCCACTAAAATAGTCGCTCAGCATCTCGCGGCACTCGCCTGCCAGCACGCCGGCGGTCACATTAAATCGATGGTTCAGGCGCGAATCGACATTGAGGTCGTACAGCGAACCCAGCGCGCCCGCCTTGGCATCAGTCGCGCCATACACGCAGCGCCCCACGCGCGCGTTGACCATAAGCCCCGCACACATGCAGCAGGGCTCGAGCGTCACGTAGACCGTGCAATCGGAAAGGCGCCAACGACCGAGCAACCGAGCGGCAGCGCACAGGGCCGAAAACTCGGCATGCGCCGCAGGGTCCTGGTCGAGTTCTCGGCGATTATGCGCCCTCGCGACAATCTCGCCCGCGCGCACTACCACGGCGCCAATCGGTACCTCGCCCACCGCAGCGGCGGCGCGCGCCTCGGCCAGCGCCTCGCGCATGAACTTCTCGTCGATTTCGGTGCTCGTCATCGTTCGCCTTCCCTGTTGCAAATTCAAAACGATGCTATCATTACGACTCACGGAGAGATGGCAGAGCGGTTGAATGCGGCGGTCTTGAAAACCGTTGAGCGCGAGAGCGTTCCGGGGGTTCGAATCCCCCTCTCTCCGCCACTTCTAGTGATTCACCGGCGTCATGGTGCGCTCAAACAGCGCATCAACCACGTCGGCCATCTCGGGTCGACGCTCAAGATCGTGACCCGACTCCCACCAATTTGTGAACAGTCGAATAATGCCACCGGCGATAAACTCCGATGTTGTCTCGAGCGAAACGGGCGCCAGGGCATCCTCGGCAAGCACGTTCATCACACGCTCGCGAATGGAGCGGGCAATGCGGTCGCAAATAACGTTGGTCAACATGCCCGACATGCTGCTTGCCAAAATGTTATCCATGAGCTGCTCGTGCGCCAAAATCAAATCCATGGCATCGTCCAAAATCGCGTGTCGAAGCGCGCGCACGTCCTCGGCAGACACTGCGCCGGCCTCATCGGGCTGTTTTTGCGGCAAGCCCGTCATAAGCTCATCGATATAAAAGGCAAAGTAATCGTTTTTATCGCGAAAGTGCTTATAGAACGTCGTGCGACGAATCAGGGCACGGTCGCAAAGCATAGCAACCGTCAAATCCTCAAACCGATGCTCTTCCAAAAGCTCGGTAAAGGCATCGAACAGGGCACGATAGGTTTTCTTTATGCGAAGGTCCATCCGTATCGCCATCCTCAAGGCGTAGACAGCATTCCTTAATTTGTCGCATATCTTACACCTGTACCGCCCGTTCGATATTGGCGCCCCCTCCCTGGTTGAAACATAACGCTTACCGGAAAGTTCGGCACCGCCAAAGGTTGCGGGTATACTAGATACGTTATACCAACAACGGCAGGCGCAAAACGCCGCTGCCATTCGAAACGGAGACATCATGCTTCCCGTCATCATCGGTATCGTTGTTGTCGTTGTGATCGCCAGCGCCATCGCCGGCATCTACAACAACATGGTCACCAAGCGCAATCGCATCGATAACGCCTGGCAGAACATCGACACGCAGCTGCAGCGCCGCAACGACCTGATCCCTAACCTGGTCGAGACCGTCAAGGGCTACGCCAAGCACGAGCAGGACACGCTCGCCGCCGTGGTCAACGCGCGCAACGCCGCCGTGAGCGCCACCACCCCCGAGGCCAAGATGGAAGCGGACAACGTGCTGACCGGTGCGCTGCGCCAGCTCTTTGCCGTCGCCGAGGCCTACCCCGACCTTAAGGCGAACGCCAACTTCACGCAGCTCCAGGCCGCGCTCGAGGACACCGAGAACAAGGTGAGCTACGCGCGCCAAAGCTACAACGACTGCGTGCTCAGCTACAACAACGCCATCCAGACGTTCCCGGCTGTTATCTTTGCCGGCATCTTCCAGTTTAAGGAACGCCAGGGCTTCGAGGCCGCCGAGGCCGCCCGCCAGGCACCAACCGTCAAGTTCTAACAATCACGGCCGAGTCTTAAGCCAGTTCATCAACCCTTTGGGGTCCAAGGCACAAACCTTGGGCCCTTTTCTTATCCACGCACAACGCGCGACCAAACAAAAAGCGCGGCCTAAAAGGCCGCGCACCATATTCAATTCAGCCAAGTAATCCCCTGTCGCGACAGCGCCGAGCCGCAGGGCAGAGCGCAAGTTCCCTCCCAGCGCACTCCGCAGGACGCAAGAAGCCCTCGCCGCACGAAGTGCGCAGCGAGGACTTCTTGCATGTCCGAGGACGCGCTGGGAGGGAACTTGCTCTCTGCCCGGACGTGCTCGCCAAGAGCTGTAAGGCAGCTTACGCCACGGTGTAAACCCAGTTGTGCTTATCCTCAACAGCACCAGACTGGATGCCCGTCAGGGTCTCGCGGAGCTTCTTCATCACAGGACCGATCTCGGTGTAGCCAGCCGGGAAGGTCACGGTCTCATCGGCACCATAGACCTTGTTGTCGATCTCGCCGACCGGGGAGATAACGGCAGCGGTGCCGCACAGACCGCACTCCACAAAGGTACCGGCCTTGACCTCGGCCCACTCGACGGGACGCTGATCGACGGTCATACCCAGATCCTCGGCAACCTGAACGAGCGAACGACGGGTGATGGAGGGCAGGATGGAGTCGGTGTGCGACTGAGGAACGACGAGGGTGCCATCCTCCTTCACGAACAGGACGTTGGCGCCACCGGTCTCCTCGACATAGGTGCGGGACTCGGAGTCGAGATACAGGTTCTCGGCATAACCCTCGCGGTGTGCTTCCATCGTGGGCTTGAGGGACATGGCGTAGTTCAGGCCGGCCTTGATGTTGCCGGTGCCATGCGGTGCGGCGCGGTCGTACTCGGAAACGCGCAGCTTAACGGGCTTAAGGCCGCCCTTAAAGTACGGACCGACCGGAGTCACGAGAATGCGGAACGTGTACTCAGGAGCGGGAGCCACGCCAATCACGTCACCGGAGCCGATCATAAACGGGCGCACGTACAGGGTCGCGCCGGAGCCAAAGGGCGGAACCCAGGCGGCGTTGGCAGAAACGACCTGCTTGACGGCCTCAACAAACTTGTCCTTGGGGAACGGGGGCATCTCGAGGCGCTGGGCAGAGTTATACATGCGCTCGGCGTTCATGTCGGGACGGAAGCAGACGATGCTGCCGTCCTCGGCGGTGTAGGCCTTCAGGCCCTCAAAGACCTCCTGGCAATAATGGAAGATGCCGCCGCACTCGGAGACATGCAAGGTGTGGTCGGTGGTCAGGCCGCCCTCGTCCCACTCGCCGTCCTTCCAATGAGCCTCGTAGCTGTAATCGGTCTTCATGTAGCCAAAGCCGAGGCTACCCCAATCGATATCCTTCTTCTCGACAGTCATATGTCGCTCCTTACATACACAGTTGCATACTCGCGAACTCGCACGCAAGGACCGAGGCCGACCGCGTCGCAACGTCGCACGCCCGGAGCGTAGAGCCGGACGGGACACGCGAACAGCATCGAAGCCGATGTCACGTCGATTCGCATGCACGAGATTGTACTCCGCACGCGCGTAGGATAAAACGCTTTTCTTTAACTAAGTAAAGTATTTTCATTTGACCGAAACTAAAGAGGCCCGCCACCGTAAACGGTGACGGGCCTCAACGACACGATTTGTGCGCCGGCTCGAGCTATGCGTTCTTTTTGCCCAGCTTAGCCTTAACCAAGCCGACCACGGTCGGAATGATCGACACGGCGACGATGCCGATAATCAGCAGCTCAAAGTGCTCCTGCACAAAGGGAATGCCGCCAAAGAAGTAGCCCAGCAGCGTAAAGAGCGTTGACCAGGTAATGCCACCCAGCACGTTAAAGATAACGAAGTTACGCCAGTGCATGCCGCCCATGCCGGCGATAAAGGGCACAAAGGTGCGAATAAACGGGAAGAAGCGGCCGAGGAAGATGGCCAGGTGGCCCCACTTGTCCAAGAAGTCCTCGGACTTTTTAATGCGCTCGGGCGTCATGGCCTTAACCTTGCCCGAAGCGATGATCTTGCGGCCAAAGAAGTGACCGATCATAAAGTTGCACTGATCGCCCAGGATGGCTGCGGCCCATGCGGTGGCCAGAAGCGCCACGATGTTAAAGCCGCCGTTGTGGGCAAAGAAGCCCGAGGCAAACAGCAGCGAATCGCCGGGAAGGAACGGGAAGAACACCACGCCTGTCTCGATAAAGATGATCAAGAACACGCAGCCGTAGGCCATAAGCGGGCCGGCGGCGATCCAGCTGGCAATCGCGGTGCGCGGGTCTTTGAGCAGCTCAGCGATAAAATTAATGAAACCCATGAAGTAAAACCTCTCAGTTGTGGGCGCGGACACGTCCGAGTTGACCAGTATACGGTTGCAGCGCGAGTACGGGCCAAACCCCTCAAAAGTCTTACGTCATTACCAGCAAGTTTGCATAACTGACACCTGTCACGCAAAGCCGCCAAGATTGTCCTTCCTAATCCCTAGCGAATCGCTATACTTTATTGAATCGCATTGTCACGGCGCTAAGGGAGGGCGGCTGGTGAGCTTTATCAGTACCATTCGCGAGGACATCAAGACCGTCCAGGCACAAGACCCCGCCGCGCAAAACGGTCTGGTCATCTTCCTTTCCTATCCTGGCCTGCATGCCAAGTGGAACCACGTACCCGAGCATTGGCTCTGGGAGCATGGACATCGCTCGCTCGCCCGTGTGCTCTCGCAAATCACCCGCCACATCACCGGCGTCGAGATTCATCCCGCCGCACAGATCGGCAAGCACTTCTTTATCGACCACGCCATGGGCGTCGTCATCGGCGAGACCACCGTCGTGGGCGACAACTGCGTGCTCTACCAGGGCGTCACGCTCGGCGGCACCGGTAACGAGACCGGCAAGCGCCACCCCACCTTGGGCAACAACGTCACCGTGGGCACAGGCGCCAAGGTGCTCGGCAACATTCGCATCGGCAACAACGTCAAAATCGGCGGTAACTCGGTTGTCGTCAAGGACGTGCCCGACAACTGTACCGTCGTGGGCGTGCCGGGACGCATCATCAAGCGCAACGGCTGCCGCGTGTTTGAGGAGAGCTTCGACGCCAAGCAGCATCGCGAGTATATGCCCGACGATGCCGCCGAGCAGAGCGCCCTCAACCGCCAGGGCATCACCGAAAACGCCCGCCGCGTCAAGGAACTCGAGCGAGAGGTGGCCGAGCTCAAAGCCCTCGTCGCCAAACTCGTGGACGAACGCTAGAGGCGAACGACCACCGACAACATTGACGCCAGCGCAAAGGCGCGCCAGAGGATTCGCCCCCGGCGCGCCTTATTTGTGATGTGGCAAAGGAACTGTCCCTTTGTCACATTATGCGAACTGGCTCAGATAGAGGTCGGCGTAAGCGCCCTCGGCTGCGAGCAGCTCCTTATGCGTGCCCTGCTCGATAATGTTGCCGTGGTCCATGACCAGAATCAGGTCGGCATCCACGATCGTCGACAGGCGATGCGCGATCACAAAGCTCGTGCGCCCATGCATGAGCGCGTCCATGGCGCGGCCGATGGCAAGCTCGGTGCGCGTATCCACGCTTGAGGTCGCCTCGTCCAGGATGAGAATCGCCGGGTTGTTGAGCAGCACGCGCGCAATGGTCAGCAGCTGGCGCTGGCCCTGGCTAATGCTCTCGGCATCGTTGGCCACGCGCGTGTCATAGCCCTGCGGCATGGTGCGCACAAAGAAGTCGACCTGCGCGGCGCGTGCGGCCGCCACGATCTCCTCGCGCGTCGCCTCGGGGCAGCCATAGGCGATATTCTCGGCAATCGTTCCGTCGAACAGCCAGGCGTCCTGCAGCACCATGCCAAACTGCTGGCGCAGCTCGCCGCGGTCCATACGGCTCGTGTCCACGCCGTCGAGCGTAATGCGCCCGCCGTCGATCTCGTAGAAGCGCATGAGCAGGTTGATGAGCGTGGTTTTGCCCGCGCCCGTGGTTCCCACCACGGCGATCTTCTGGCCCGGCTCGGCGGTAAACGACACGTCGCGCATGAGCGGCTTGTCGGGCGCGTAGCCAAAGCGTACATGCTCAAAGGCGACACGGCCCTCAACGCGACCCGGCAGCCTGGCGGCCTCGTCCGGCAGCGGATCGGCCTCCATCTCGGGCTCGTCGAGCAGGTCGAACACGCGCTCCGCACTCGCCAGCGCGCTCTGCAGCGAGTTGAAGGTAAACGACAGCTGCGTCATGGGCTCGGATGCCTCGTAGATAAACTGGAAGAACGCCTGGAACACGCCGACGGTCATGTGGCCGGCAACCAGCATGCTGCAGCCCACAATCGCAATCACGATCTGTGCCAGGCGGCCGATAAAGCGCACCGCGGGGCCGACGGCGTTAATCATGAAGTCGGCCTTGGCACTCACGCGCGCCAGCTCGCCCGAGGCCTGGTGCACCTCGGCAGAACTCTGACGCTCGCGGTTAAACGCGCGAATCACCAGACGGCCCGAGTAGCCTTCCTCAACCGCACTCGTAATCTTGGACACCCACTCCTGACGCTCACCGGTCACGTCATGCGTGCGGCGCGAGACCACCTTGGTCACCAGCAGCGACAACGCCGTAAAGAACAAAAAGACGAGCGTGAGCGGCACGCTAAACACGAACATCACGCTCACGGCGCCCACCACGGTACCGATCGACACCAGAAGCTGCAGCAATCCGCGCTGCATGCTCTCGGACATCTTGTCCAAGTCATTGGTCGCACGGCTGACGACCTCGCCGGGACGATGCGCGTCAAAGAAGGCAAGCGGCAGACGGTTGAGCTTTTGTGCGATGCGGTTGCGTAGGCGCAGGTTGAGGCGTTCGGCCACGCTCGACATCAAAAAGCTCTGGAGCGCGTAGAACGAGGCAGCGGCGGTCCAAATCATAAAGTAGATGAAGATGGTCCTGCCGCAGTTCTCCCAGGTGATGTTGAAGGTGGTGTCGTTGGCAAACGCCACCTGAATGTGGCTCCACAGCTCATCGATCACGCGGGCGCTATATGCCGGCGCAGCGGTGTTAAAGATGGCATAGAACACAATGCTCGCGAACACGATATAGAAGCGCCAATGGTCGCCGGCAGCCTCGCTCCACAGGCGGCGCACCGTCGCCCAGGTATCTCGAGGCGTCTCGTCCTCGTCTTCGTCGTCCACATCGCGCATGCGTTCCGCCTCGGCTCGGGCGCGCTCATCCTCCGCGCGCTCATTTTCCTCATAGAGCGCCTGGCGGCGAGCCTCGCGCGCGGCTGCAGCCTTGGCGGCCTCATCCAGCTCGGGTGCTACGGCAGCCTGGTCGACCGTTTTATCGGCAGCGTCCGCAGCGGCGGTATCGACAACACCGCCCTGTTTCTCGAGCTCCTCGGTCATGCTACTCACCTCCCTTCATTTGCGATTCCGCGATGGCACGGTACACCTCGCAGGTTTCCATAAGCTCGCCATGCGTGCCCAGGCCCACAACCTCGCCGTCCTTGAGCACGACGATCTGGTCGGCGTGCAAGATCGTCGAGATGCGCTGCGCGATGATGAGCACCGCGGCGTCACGCGTCTCGTCTTGCAACGCATGGCGCAGGGCGGCATCGGTCTTAAAGTCCAGGGCCGAGAAACTGTCATCGAAGATATATAGATCGGCATGCTTCATGAGCGCACGGGCGATAGCCAGACGCTGGCGCTGGCCGCCCGAAAAGTTCGTGCCGCCCTGCGCCACCGGGGTATCGAGTCCCTGCGGCTGATCGAGCACAAAGGTGCTCTGGGCAACCTGGAGTGCATGAAGCATGTCGGCCTCGGTCGCGTCTTCGTTGCCAAAGCGCAGATTGCTTGCCACGGTGCCCGAGAACAGCCATGCCTTTTGCGGCACATAGGCAATGCGCCCGCGAATCTCGTCTTGCGTAAGCTCGCGCAGGTCGACGCCGTCCAGGCGAATGGCGCCCTTGGTGGCGTCGTGGAAGCGCAGCAGGAGCTTGGCCACCGTCGACTTGCCCGAACCCGTCGAGCCGACGATCGCGGTCGTCTGACCGCGGCGACAGGTAAAGTTCAGATCGCACAGCGTGTCCTCGTCGGCATCGTCAAAACGAAACGACATATGGTCGAACACGGCAACCGCGCCGGTTCCGTCCTTTGAGTCGGACGTGCCCGCGTCGAGCGTTCGCTCACCATCGACGATACTCGGCTCAATCTCCAGCACCTGTTGCGCACGGTTGAGGCACGCAGCGGCACGCGGAAGCGTCAAAATCACCATCTGCGCCATCATCACAAAGAACAGAATCAGGATCGCGTACTCCAGCACCGCCGAGATGCTCGCGATCTGCATCGCATGGGCGCCCACCCGGTTACCGCCCACCCACAGCACCGCTACCTCGGCGATGTTCATCAAAAAGAAGCTGGAGCTGTCGAGCCCCACAAACAGGTGGTTGACCTTAATGGCGTTGTCCGCGTAATCGCTAAATACCTCGTCCAGGCGCTGCTCCTCGTGGCGCTCCTTATTGAAAGCGCGGATGACGCGAACGCCCACGATGTTCTCACGCAGCACCACGTTCATACGGTCGATAAAGCTCTGAAGGCGCATAAAAATCGGCGCGGCGTTAGCCACCGTAAAGACCGCCGCCACCAGCACGATCGCAACGACCACGCCCAACAGCGTTCCCATAGCGGGATCGATGAACCAAGCAAAAATGATGCCCGCGACGGCCAAGAACGGCACCGGCAGCACCAGCTGAATCGTCTGCAGGATAGCCTGCTGAATCACGTTGATGTCGTTGAGCGAGCGTGTGATCATCGATCCCGTGCCAAAGCGCTCAAAGTCGCTGGCGGTCAGCTCGAGCGACTTGTCGTACACGGCATTGCGGATATCGCAGGCCACGTTGGCGGCCAGGCGCGCCGAAAGATAGCAGCCCAGCACCGTGCCGCCGCTGGCCATGCTGGTCGCGATAAACATGTATAGGCCGTTGCGTAAAATGTAGTCGACATCGCCCGTGGTAATACCGGTGTTGACCATGTTCGCCAGCATCGTGGGAACCAACAGCGTACCGACGTTATCCACCAGCAGCACCAGCAGCGTCACTGCGACAAGTCCTCGATAGGGCTTCAAAAACCTCATTAGCAGTCGCACGGCTCCCCCTCGCCTTTATCGTCAGCATCGTTCTCGACGGCCACTTGCCGTTTAAATGCTTCGCACTCTTCGTTAAGAACATGGGAGAACTTACCGACCAAGCGCATGATCTCGCGCTGTTCCCACGGCTCGAGCGCCTCGAATGCCTGTTGCTCGGCCCCTTGCGCCGGCATCGCATACCGTTTTGCAAATCGCCTGCCCTCTTCGGTCAGGCTCACAACCTTGTTCTTGCGACTGCCTTCGGCAAACTCCAGCGTGGCGAAACCCCGTGCCGTCAAGGTTTTAATGGCCGAGTTGATGGTCTGTTTGCTATAGAACCATTCGCTTGTCAGACGACTCACAGCGATGCTGCCGCCGGCCGTGCTGGTGTCGACGAGCACCCAGTAGGCGCAGTCCGAAAGACCGCAGGCGCGTGAGAACTCCGAATAGATATGCTCGAGTCCATTGAGCATCCGGTCGAAATCGACCAGCGTAACCGCGCTATTCATCTATCCCGCCATTCGATTGTCCGAGTTTTGACTAATTTGTTTTTAGATTAGTCCGAATTTTGACTATCGTCAATAATCTTGATATATATGGTCGGCTCTTCATTGCACATCGACAGCAAAAGACCGCCGGCGCGGGGGCGGCGCCGGCGGTCACGCGAGAATAGCGATGTATTTGCCCGTTAGGCAGCGACGGCCTCGTAGACCGTTGCGCCCGCAAAGCTGTCGTGCAGGCTCTTACCGCAGATCCAAGGCAGCTCGACGACCTCGCAGACCGTGTTGACCAGCTCAGAGCAATCAGTAAAGTGGCCCTTATCGTTGAGGGTCTCGCAATCCTGAACACGCCAATAGCCATCGGTGTGCGTGATGTAGTACTCGTGATCGTTGATCGACACGAAAGCGCGCGTCTTGGAACGCAGCAGCTTCAGAAATCCTTCGAAGTCAGTCTCGACGACATCTCCAGCCTGGAACATGATAGTTACCTCCTGGCCCAGCGCCACCACAGCGCATTGATAAACGTTGGTACCCCTTTAGTAAAACCTTTATCAATGGATATGCGCCCATGTTTTAGGCAAGTGGTAAAAAACCGCAGGGTAGACGGGATAAAACGTTTAACCATCTCATTAGCTTCTCACATTCTTGCCGCAGTTTTATGCAAGCCGACTTTTCCGATTGGTGGCTATTGCTGTTTGGGCCCTCTGCGCGATTACGGCTACGGCACGACGGGTAAGAACGGAGCATCTGCAACGTCATCGCTAGGAGAACCCATGGAGACCATCGAAGCGCTCATCCATCGCCGTAGCTGCCGCAACTACAGCAATCGCCCCGTCGAGGCAGAAAAGCTCGCACGCATTATCGAGGCAGGCCAGTACGCGCCGAGCGGCATGGGACGTCAGCCGGTCACGTTTGTCGCCGTTACCGATCCCGCGACCGTCGAGCGTCTCTCGCAGCTCAACGCCCAAGTTATGGGCAGCGATGGCGATCCCTTCTACGGGGCCAAGACTGTTGTGGTAGTGCTCGTCGACCGCAGCGTGCCCACGCACCTGGAAGACGGCTCGCTCGCCATGGGCAACCTGCTTAACGCAGCCTATGCGCTGGGCGTCGATTCGTGTTGGATCCACCGCGCGCACGAGGTCTTTGACTCACCCGAGGGACTGGAACTGCTGGCCAAGTGGGGTCTGCCCGCCGACGGAAGCTTGCGCGGTGTGGGCAACTGCATTCTGGGCTACGCCGAGGACGCACTCCCCAAGGCCAAGCCTCGCCGCGACAACGTGGTGTATGTTCCGCCGTTCTAACGAACGGCGGACCCGTTGAAAGGCCCCGTCCCATATTTGCTGCCCCACTCGCAACTTATCTTGCCGATAGAGTTGTCGTCGTTTCGTTCGTGTGAGTCGTTTTGGCGCCGTCGCCTTGTTCGTCCTCGTCCTTTTGAGCATCGGCAATGGTGGCAGCAGCTGCGACCATACCGCGCTGGGGCGCCACACCCGTCTGGTCTCGTGCGCCTTCAACAAGCTCTGTGCCTGCATGCGCGAGTTCAGGCGATTTGAACATCGTGCCCAGGCTCGCGCCGCCGCCGGCATATCCGAGCGCCGCGAGCGCGATGACAATCACCGCAACAACGACCGCGACCGGCACGTAACGATGCCAGCCTGCAGGATTGAGGCCGCTACGGCGGGCAGCACCGCGGCTAATGTAGCCAAGCGTGCCATCGTGCTTGAGCTTTGAGCCCACCACGCGCCTTCGTCCCCATAACGAGGATTCGGCCTGCATGGCCAAGCGAGCGCTTGCCGAAGGATAGCCATATTTTGTGCGCTTGAACGAGCCGTCGAACCCCGAGGCGCTTTTGCCCCACGTCCGCGAAGTCGTACGCCGGCCGACCGGCGCCGCACTTCGCTTTGTTCGGTTCGTTTTTGAAGTCTCCGCCATACTCCCCCGCACGCCGTAACACAATCGAAACAATGCTTCTTTGGACTGTATCACACGCGCCGCACGCGGTCACGGCGCCTCGCTCAGCGGTCGTTGTCCTTCAGCAGGCGCCATAAAGTCGTGCGGCTTATACCGAGCACCTCTGCCGCACGTGTCCTGTTGCCGTGAAGGTGCTGCAGGACCAACCGCGCGATATCGCGCTCGGTATCGGCCAGTGGACGCAGGATATACAGGTCGCTGTCGAGCGTCGGAGCGCCAAAAGTTGCGGTTTTGATAACGTCCTCCTGGGCGAGCACCTCTTTCGCCACGGCACGCTCCACCGTTCCAGCCCCCACTAATATATAGAGTCGTTCAGAGACTTCACGCAGCTGCAAGTAGTTGCGGGGCCAACGGTACGCATCGAGCGTCTCTGCCGCGGCGGCGGACAACATGGGGGCACCCGTCTCAAACATATCTGCCAGATACTTCAAATAGCCCGTAATTTTATGCGACGCGCCACCCTGCTCGGCAAGCGCCGGCGCCACGCTCACGGCGCAGGCCAGACGTTCGGTCACAAAGGCAGCCTGGTCGCTTTCGCCACCACCCGGCATATCGTTTGCCGTCAACACCACATGGCAACGAGTTGCGAGCGCCGTGTCGATCATTGCGGACACGAGCTCGCGCAGGCGTTGGGGACCAACGGCATGCCAGCCGCTCACGCAAAGCGTCAGCCCCGTTTGGAATAGCGGCGATTCGGAACTTTTGAGCAGATGGCGCCAACCGCGATCCGTAAGCTCATCGAGTGCAACGGACACAAAGGGCTGATCGGCATAGGGTCCATCCAGGTACAGGCGTTTTGCAATCTGGTCCTGCCCCGCGCCCAGTTCACCCTCGAGCATAAGGGGCACCCCGCGTGCGTAGCTCTCCCGTACGGGGGCAGCGACCGCTGCCGCATCTTCGACGATGCCGTACGTGCTCGACTCGTAACGAGCCTCGACTTCGTCGGCATTGAGCCACTCAATACCCGCATGCGCAGCGGCGGCGCGCACCTCATGCGCCACGACCACCCAAAGCGCTCCGCGCTCCTTGGCCGTCGGGCGCACCGTCAAGCTCAACCGCACGCCCTCGTGGCCCATCACCAGGCGTGCCCCATCGCCCACGCGAGCGAGACGCTCGGAAACAAAAGCAGCGATATCCTGCTCGAGCGCCGCGTCACTCATAGTCGAGATTACAACGCCACCGCGCCCGTCGATTGCCAGCGCCGATGCTCCGGCTGCGGACAATGCCTCAATCAGAATCTGCAGCTTGGCATCGCTGTCCATGGTTCGCCCCGTCTCCGGCCGCGGCCCCATCTGAGACCCGGCATCTCAAGTGTTTCAAAATTGAACGATAATGTTCACCAAACACTATAGGGCCCGTGGTGCCTTCTTGCGAATATATGAATTGCCCCGCATCGCCATCCTGGCGGGGCGATAAGAGCTCTTCGGGACCTATCAACCTGCGGACAAGCCATACCCGCAAGAGCTCCTATCGCTCCACCGTGAGAATGCGCTCGCCAGCATGCAACACGCAAATAAGCTGCTTCTCTACCAGATTCCCAGCACGTGCTGCATTCCCAAACTCATGCACGCAATGCCAATCCAGCAGCAAAAGCCCAACGCGATAGGCTTTCCGCCCTTTTTGACCAGCTCGACGATATCGGTATTAAAGCCAATAGCCGCCATGGCCATCACAATAAAGAACTTCGACAGCTCCTTGATGGGCGCCGTAATGGACGCGGGAAGCTGAAGCACCGTGGTGATCACGCTCGCCAGCACAAAGAACAGCACGAACATGGGAAACGCTCGTTTAAGCGAGAACGTGCTTTTGGCGTCGCCGCCGGCCTTGCGCGCCAGATGCATCTGCCAGCATGCGAGAACCAACGTAATGGGAATAATGGCCAGCGTCCTGGTGAGCTTAACCACTGTGGCGCTTTCGAGCACATTGGCGCCGGGATGCATGCTGTCCCAGGCGCTCGCCGCAGCCGTTACCGACGAGGTATCGTTGATGGCGGTGCCGGCAAACAGGCCAAAGCCCTCGTTGGTCAGCCCGAGCATGCCGCCGAGCGTCGGAAACACGAGCGCCGCGATAACGTTAAACAGGAAGATGACCGAAATGGCTTGGGCAATCTCGCGATCATCAGCATCGATAACGGGCGCGGTCGCAGCGATGGCCGAACCGCCGCAAATCGACGAGCCCACACCCACAAGCGTCGCGATCTTGCCCGGCACGTTCATAACGCGGCAGAGCACAAAGGCGATGACAAGCGAGGTCGAGATCGTCGCCACGATAATCGGCAGCGACTGGGCGCCTTTGGACAGAATCTGCGAGAGGTTCATGCCAAAGCCAAGCAGGATAACCGCGTACTGCAAGACTTTTTTAGACGTATAGGTGACACCGGCGACGAGCTGTTCGCGGCGATTCTTGGGAAAGACAAGCGCCAGAACCATGCCAAGGAGGATGGCAAATACCGGACCGCCGACCACCTCAATCTGTTTGCCGAGCAACGTCGCGGGGATGGCGATGATCAGGCAGAACAAGACACCCTTCCAGCGCTCGCGTACGATATTTGTCAGTTGCATATGGGATTCCTTCTTTCTATTTCACGTTTGCGGCGGCTTATGATACGGCAACATTGGGCACAGCCCTGCGCAAATACGGACTAAGATGCCGCAATAGTTCTTGGGCAACAGCCGAATTACCCACCGCGGAGAGCTGATTCGCGGCATAATTAACAGCTGATATATGAGTGTGATAGAACGGTTGTGAGGCACTATGGAAGAATCGATGCACGTCGGCGAACAGGAAACGAGCCTACAGGACCAGTCCTACCACACCATTCGACGCAAAATCGTCTACCTGGACTACAAGCCGGGCGAAAAGCTAGGCGTCAAGCAGCTTTGCGACGACCTGGATATGGGGCGCACCCCTGTGCGCGAGGCACTGGTGCGCCTGGCGCAAGAGGGCCTGGTGCGCACCGTGCCCCAAAGCGGCACCTATGTCTCGCCCATCAACCTCACCTTTGCCGAGAGCGCCTGCTACATTCGCGAACACCTGGAAAAACAGGTGATTGTGGAGTGCTGCGCCCGTGCCACCTCGGCAGGCATCGAGCAGCTCGACCGAGCCATCGCGCTGCAGGAAAAGGCCATGGCCGAAGAGGATCGCATCGGATTCTTTTTAAGCGACAACCTCATGCACCGCATGATCTTTAGCATCGCGTGCCGCAGCACCGTGTGGTCGTGGCTCGAGGCGACCAATGCCGACCTGGAGCGCTTCCGCTGGCTGCGCGCCGCCACGCAGAGGCTCGACAATCAGGAGATTGTTAACGAGCACAAACAAATCCGCCGCGCCATCGCCGGTCGCGATCCTATCGAGGCGAGCTTTTTGGTCAGCAAACACCTGCATATGATGTTCCGCAACCAGACCGAGGTCCTGGACCAATATCCCAAGTACTTCGAGACCAGCAAGCTCCGCTAACCTGCCAAAAAGGGACAGGTTTATTTCGGCAGGTTTTACCTGGTCAAATGAAACAAGGCCCGACTCCGCCACAACGGAGCCGGGCCTTGTTGTTGGCGCGTTTCGACAACAGAGCACTCGATGTCAGTCGTCAACAGCGAGCGAGCCGCTTTGCGCCAAGGTGACGTGAAATGAGAGGGCGCTGACCTTCTGGTCGCGCCCTCGAAATTGAACGTCAGATTGGTGTGAATGCGGCTCGCGCCGCGTCGACCGGTCCGCCGTTCGGCAGAACGGCGGAACAACAATTACTCGACAGTAACGCTTTTCGCCAGGTTACGAGGTTGGTCAACGTCGCAACCGCGCAGGATGGCCACCTCGCGGGCGAGCAGCTGCAGCGGAACGCTCGCCGTGATGGGGCTGAACACGTCACGGACGGACGGCACGCGAATGATGCAGTCGGCAATCTTGTTGATTTCCTCGTCGCCCTCGGTAGCAACGACGATGACCTTGGCGCCGCGAGCCTTGCACTCCATGAGGTTCGACACCGTCTTATCGTACGTTGCGCTCTTGGTTGCCACCGCGATGACAGGGAAACCCGGATCGATCAGCGCGATGGGGCCGTGCTTCATCTCACCGGCGGCATATGCCTCGGCATGCAGGTAGCTGACCTCCTTGAGCTTGAGCGCGCCCTCGTAGGAAATGGCGGCGCCCATGCCGCGACCCACGAACAGCGCGGACTGCGCGTCCTTGCACACAAGCGCGGCCTCGTGCACGGCCTCGGTCTGCGTATCCAGGATCCACTGGATCTGCTCGGCCGTATCGGAAAGCTCGCGGAACAGCATGCGCGTCTGCTTGGTGGTCAAGCGGTACTTGACCTGCGCCAGCAGCAAGGCCAAAAGCGTGAGGCTCACGACCTGACCGATGAAGCTCTTAGTCGAGGCGACTGCAATCTCCTTGTTGGCCTTGGTGTAGATGACGCCGTCGCTTTCGCGCGCCACCGGGCTGCCCACCACGTTGGTGATGCCAAAGACCTTGGCGCCCTTGATGCGCGCATCGCGAATGGCGGCAAGGGTGTCGGCCGTCTCGCCCGATTGGGACACGGCCACGACGAGCGTCGTCGGCGTGATGATGGGGTTGCGGTAGCGGAACTCGCTAGCCGCCTCAACCTCGGTAGGAATACGAGCCCAGCCCTCAATAAGGTTCTTGGCGATGAGTCCGGCGTGGTAGCTGGTGCCGCAGGCAATCACATATACGCGGTCGATATCGTTGAGTTCCTCGAGCGAAAGGCCCAGCTCGTCGATATCGAGCTCACCGGCAGGGGTCATGCGGCCCACCAGCGTGTCGCGCACCACGCGCGGCTGCTCGTGAATCTCCTTGAGCATAAAGTCGGGATAACCGCCCTTTTCGGCCATGTCCAGGTCCCAGTCGATATGGGTGATCTTGGGCTCAATCACATTGCCGGCCTCGTCGGTATACTCGACGCCTGCGGGCGTGAGCTTGGCAAACTGACCGTCTTCGAGCACCACGACATCGCGGGTGGCATCGATAAGCGCGATCACATCGGAGGCAACGTAGGAGCCGGTCTCGCCCACGCCGACCACAATCGGGGAGTCCTTGCGGGCAACGGCGATCACGCCAGGTTCGTCGGCGCACACGGCGGCCAGGCCATAGGCGCCCACCACGTGGGTGCAGGCCTCGCGCACGGAAGCCATCAGGTCGCGCGTCTCGGCATAGGCCTCTTCGATCAAGTGCGCGAAAACTTCGGTATCGGTCTCGCTCTTAAAGTGATGGCCGCGGCCCTCCAACTCTTCGCGCAGCTCGGCGAAGTTCTCGATGATGCCGTTGTGGACGATGGCGATGCGACCATCGCAGCTGGTGTGGGGATGGGCGTTGACAACGGAAGGCTTGCCGTGAGTGGCCCAGCGGGTATGGCCGATACCGCAGGTAGCGTCGCTGTCGATATTGGAAAGCTCGCTCTCCAGGCCCGCAACCTTACCCACGCGGCGGATGACGTCGAGGTGAGCCGCGGCGCCCTCGCCCACCTCGAGCGCGACGCCTGAGGAGTCATAACCGCGATATTCCATACGCTTAAGGCCCGTGACCAGAATGTTCTTTGCAATATCAGAGCCGGTGTAGCCGACAATTCCGCACATAGGATAAATCCCTTCGCTCGCGTGACTGCAAAACGCCCACGCACGACGGGCGCTGAGACGTATAACGTCCGAGTATTGTACTCACACAAACGCAAGCTGATATACCAGAAGTGGTATCTTAAACTGGATACCACTCGATGCACACACGTCCAGCCGGTCCAAACCATCACAATGGGGACAGGCACCTTTGTGGTGGTCGCGCTGGCAACGGTGTTTGCCCAGATAAAACCTGCCAAAATAAACCTGTCCCTAATTGGTGGGTTCTGACACCCTGGAAACGGGCGATGCTACAATCTGACTTGTATTTGAAACGCATCAAAGGGGCCGCTATGGCAAAGGTAAAAATCAGCGATGTCGCGCGCGAGGCAGGGGTCTCCCTGGGCACGGTTTCAAACGCACTCAACCACCCCGAAAAGCTGCGCCCCGAGACCCTCAAACTCATCAACGAGACCATCAATCGCCTTGGCTACCTGCCCAACCAAAGCGCCCGTCAGCTCGCAGGCGGCACCACCAAGTCCTTTGGCCTGGTCCTCCCCCGCCTCGATCACGGCTTCTCGCTCCAAATTGCCAGCGGCGCCCATAACGAGGCCCGCAAGCACGGTTACGACCTGCTCATCGCCAACGCCGATAACGACGATATTCTCGAGGACCATTACCTGCGATATTTTATGGGCACGCAGATGTCCGGCGTCATGGTTCAGCCCATGGCGTCCCCCGACTGGCGCCCCAATATGACCAAGATGCCCGTACCAATCGTCCATCTGGATATCCACTGCTCCGAGCCAGGTTACTACGTGGCCGCCGACAACGAGGCACAGGGGCGCATCATCGCCGAGCTCGCCATTGCCCGCGGTGCACACCATATCACCGTTGTGGGCAGAGCGGCATTTATGCAGCTCACCCTGCGCGTACTTGGCATCCACAAGGCCCTCGCCCTGCATCCCGATATCAAGATCGAAGTCATCGACGCCGGCGAATGGAATACCGCTGCCGACGGTTACAGCATCGGCGCTCAGATTGCCGAGCGCTCTACCGGCGAGCGTCCCGATTTTGTCATCGGCCTTACCGATGTATTGGCCTCAGGCGTTATCTCGGCGTTGACCGACAAAGGCATCCCCGTCCCCGAGCAGGTCCGCGTGGCCGGCTGCGACGGTAACCCGCTTGCATGGAGCGGAGCGGTACCGCTCACCACCGTAGCGCCCCCGGGCTACGAGATTGGCCGCAAGGGTGTCCAGCTGCTCATGGAGCAAATCGAGAACAAGGCGCCGGCAAAAACCAAGCACACCCGCATTGGTTCCGCAGCTCGAGCCGTTACTGCGGTCACAGCCGCCGAGGACATCAACCGTCAGGAACTCGTGCGGCCGTTCCTCTTGGAGCGCGCCAGCACCCAGGCGAGCAACCAAGCCGAAGCCACCGCCATCAACCTCGGCGCGTATCTATAGCACGTCGGCCAGTATGCCAAAATGCCGCTTAAGCAAAAGAGGCCCAACCATTGCCGGACCTCTTTTGCTTAAGCGCAAAGACGGCCAATTGCTTGTTTCAACGCCGTAATTGTCTAGCGCACGGCCTTGACCGCCGCCGTCAGATCGAACAACGTGTCGAGCACGGCCTCGCAGCCATCCACCACGTCCTGCGGCAGCGGCACGATATCGGGAACGGCAAAGACGTGGCAGCCGGCCGCGATACCCGAGACGCAGCCGTTGCGCGAATCCTCGACCACGGCACATTCCTCGGGGACAAAGCCCGCACGATCGCAGGCAAGCAGATACATCTCGGGGTCAGGCTTGCCGTGCACGACGTCCTCGCCGCAGGTCACCGTTTCAAACTTGTCAAAGAGTCCGACCATCTTAAGGTTGCGCTCCGCTGTAACGTGGCGCGACGAGGTCGCAAGGCCCACGTGATAGCCCGCGGCCAGCAGCTCGTCTAGGCACTCAGCGGCGCCGGCCTTTAGCTCCAGTTCGGTCTTGACTATCTCGTCGCGAATCTCCTTGTGGCGATGATAGATCGCCTCAGCGATTTCCCTGCTGCCGTAATGTGCCTCAAGAATGTCCATAACATCGGGCAGCGTGCGGCCGATAAACTGATGGATCAGAGCATCATCAATCGCGACCCCCAGCTCGACAGCGCCCGCCTTCCATGCCTTGATGCCTAAACGCTCGGTATCGACCAGCGTTCCGTCCATGTCAAAAATAACAGCCTTGATCATATCGGCCCCCTCACCGGATTGCATTACTGCCACTCTACCGCACTTTACAAACTTGTATATAACGTATATAGCATATTGCACTTTCGTTACATAGATAGAAGTCTTATGACAAGCGCTCGGTAGGATTATAGTTTTCGATCGAGTACTCAATGGTAAGGATTGCTTCATGCTTTCAGACACTACTGCACCTGCAGAGGAGCTTCAGGACAAACTCGCGACGCTCGAGCAGTTGCTTTTGGCATACGGACGCGTCGCCATCGGCTTTTCCGGTGGCGTCGACAGCAGCTTTTTGGCCGCGGTCTGCGCCCGTATCATGCCCGCCAGCACGCTTCTCGTTCACCTCACCACGCCGCTCATCGGCACGCCCGAGCAGGCTTCATTTGAGCGATCCGTTGACGTACAAGCCAGTGAGGAGCCGCATTTTAAGCTCCCCGTACTCAATCTTTCGGTCGATCAGTTGCAGCTCCCCCAGGTTGCCTGCAACGATGCCGACCGCTGCTACCACTGCAAGCGCGCCGGCTTTACCGCTATCGTCAACCACGCCAAGTCGCTCGGCTTTCCTACCGTTATCGACGGCAGCAATGCGAGCGATCGCGGTGACTATCGCCCCGGTACGCGCGCCGCCGAAGAGCTCGGGGTGCGCTCCCCGCTCATGGAAGTCGGCTTTACCAAGGACGAAGAGCGCGAGCTGCTGCGCGCATGGGGCTATCCCGTTTGGAACCTGCCGGCGGGAGCCTGCCTTGCCACCCGCGTCCCCACGGGCGAGGAGCTTACGCGCGAGAAGGTCGATTTAATCCGCGCCTGCGAGGATTACCTGCACGATTTTGGTTTGGCTCAGGTCCGCGCACGCCTGGTCGGCGGCTGCATGCATATCGAAGCCGCTCCCGCAGATGTCGCTAAGATTGCCGCCCTCGGCGGCACCGCCGTCGACGCCGAAGGCAAGACTCCGCTGCCCGCAGCCATCGAGTCCGCGCTGCGCGAGCTAGGCTGCGGCCATATCTCCCCCGAGGTCACCCCCTACATCCACGGCAACATGAATCAGTAACCTGCCAAAAAGGGACAGGTTTATTTTGGCAGGTTTTATCTGGGGAAACGCAGACAGGGCCGCGACACCTCTATGGCGTCGCGGCCCTTTTCCTTGGAGGAGGATCGATTGATTGAACGGGATGACCGTTCTAGTCTTCGAGTCCACCATTGATGAGCTCCGCGATCTCAACGGGATCGGTGCTCGCGAGAGGCGGCGGTACACCCAATCGTCACTTGGTTGGCAGATACCAATCCCGTGGAAGTCTTCCTTACAACACAGACCTGACCGCAGCTTCGATACCGTCGGAGTCCAAACCGTACTTGTGCAGCAAATCGACCGCAGGGCCGGACTCGCCGTACACATCGCGCACGCCGACGCGTCGTATCGGCACCGGATGCTGCTCCGCGAGCACCGAAGCCACGGCCTCGCCAAGACCGCCGATAATCGAATGTTCCTCGGCGGTGACCACGCGACCGGTCTTCTTGGCGCTGGCAACCACCAGGCGCTCATCAAGTGGCTTGATCGTGTGCATGTTGATGACCTCGGCGTCAATACCATCGGCAGCGAGCGTCTCGGCAGCCTCAAGCGCCTCGGCGACCATGAGGCCGCATGCGACGATAGTCACATCGGACCCCTCGCGCACGACCACGCCGCGGCCAATCTTGAACTCATAGTCCTCGCGGTCGTTGATGACCGGTGTTGCCAGGCGGCCGAAACGCATGTAGACCGGACCCTCAAACTCATAGGCGGCGCGCACGCAAGCACGAGCCTCGATGTCATCGGCGGGAACGATCACCGTCATCCCCGGGATCGTGCGCATGAGCGCAATGTCCTCACAGCACTGATGCGTGGCGCCGTCTTCGCCGACCGAGATGCCCGCATGCGTGGCGCCGATTTTGACATTGAGGTGCGGATAGCCGATGGAATTACGAACTTGCTCGTACGCGCGGCCGGCGGCGAACATGGCAAAGGTGCTCGCAAAGGCAACGTGGCCCGTGGTCGCAATGCCGGCGGCAAGTCCCATCAAGTTGCTTTCGGCAATGCCGGCATCGTAGAAGCGCTCAGGGTGCGCAACCTTAAACTTACCGGTCTGGGTGGCGGCGGCCAAATCGGCATCGAGAACCACAAAGTCATCGCGCTCATTGCCCAGCTCGACAAGTGCCTCGCCATAGCTAACGCGCGTGGCGACTTTCTTGACGTCTGCCATTAGAGCTCCTCCCCTGCTGCTGCGAGCTCGGCCATGGCCTGCTCAAACTGTTCATCGTTGGGCGCCTTGCCGTGCCAGCCCACCTGGTTTTCCATAAAGGAGACGCCCTTGCCCTTCACCGTCTCGGCGATAATGGCCACGGGCGAGTCGCTCACTTTGCGAGCCTCGGCAAAGGCGGCGGCAATCTGCGCCATGTCGTTACCGTCGGCGAGCTCGATCACATGCCACTTAAAGGCGCGGAACTTGTCGGCAAGTGGCATAGCCGAGTTAACTTCGTCGATACTGCCGTCAATTTGCAAGCCATTGTGGTCGACGATAGCGACGAGGTTATCCAAGTCGTGGTTGCCGGCGAACATAGCCGCCTCCCACACCTGGCCCTCCTCGCACTCGCCGTCGCCCAACAGCGTGTAGACGCGGTAATTGTCACCCCAGTGCTTTGCGGCAAGTGCCATTCCAACCGCAGCGGAGATACCCTGACCGAGCGATCCGGTAGACATGTCGACGCCCGGCGTGTCATTCATATTGGGATGACCCTGCAGGCGGCTGCCGATATGACGGAGCGTCTCGAGTTCATCTTTGGGAAAGAACCCGCGCTCGGCGAGCACGGCGTAGAGTGCCGGAGCGCAATGTCCCTTGGAGAGCACAAAGCGATCGCGCTCAGCGCGGCTCGGATTCGCCGGGTCAACATCCATTTCCTCAAAGTAGAGGTAGGTCATAATGTCGGCGGCGCCAAGCGATCCGCCCGGATGCCCCGACTTGGCTGCATGAACCGCAGTCACGACACCCTTCCTGACCTCATTGGCGACCTTCGCCAGCTCCTGGTTGGTCATACGAATTCCTCTCTTGAGAACAACCCCGGCACTGGATAATGCGATGCCGGGGCAATTCACTCGTTTAAGGCGGCGCATTCATTCTGAATCGCCTTCTGGTCCATATACGCGTAGGCGATACCCAAGGTACAGACGGCACCGCCTGCGATCTTCATTTTTCAGATGGCGTGCCAGACGGAAATTTCACCCTGAAACACAAAAGCCCCAAGTCAACAAAAGTCAGGAGCCTTTGCCAACTTGGGGCATTACGAGTCGCCGCCGTACAGGCAACGACGACCCTTACTCCTTCTGCCATCAACCGATATGGACGACTCGGCTTGTCCGGTTACGGCAGGATGTGGAATCCAAGCGTTTCGATATCACGCGCGAAACCCTTAACGGTGTCGAGCGAATACTCCATGAGGTCCTTACCGACGTTCTTGCGCTTGGCCAGGATGCTGTTGGGAACGGTAATGATCTGGCACCCCACGGACTCGGCCTGATAGATATTCAGCAGCTCACGGGTAGATGCCCAGAGCACCTCACACTGCGGCTTTGCCGCGGCCTTTTTGACAGACTCAGCCATCAACGGCAGCGGATCAACGCCGGTATCGGCAATACGGCCGGCGAAGATAGAGATGATAGACGGCGTCTCAGCGGAGACAGCGTCCACAAACTCATCGACCTGCTCGGGAGTAAAAATCGTCGTAACATTTACCTTGATGCCGTCGGCAGAAAGGCGCTTAACGAGCGCCGCGGTCGACTCACCCTTGGTGTTGAGTGCGGGAATCTTGACATACACATTGTCAGCCCAAGTCGCAATCTCGCGAGCCTCGGCCTCCATGCCCGCCTCATCGTCCGCAAAGACCTCAAACGAAACCGAGACATCGGTGATGTGCTCGAGCACGGTCTTGGCGAACTCGCGGTAATCGGTCACGCCACCCGCCTTCATAAGCGAGGGATTAGTCGTAAAGCCCTGAACGTTACCGTTCTCGGCCATGTCGAGCATGCCCTCGAGATTGGCACCGTCGGCAAATACCTTGATTGCCATAATGTACTCCTTACATACATGATGATATAGAAATGTACGGACTGAATTGTTTGCAAAAGTGCCGCCGCGTCAGAGCGGAACGGAGAACCCCTTAATCGAGTTCGATCTCGAGGTGATAGAGGTCGGCGCGGTAGAACGACTCCACATACTCACGGGGCACATTCTGCTGGTCATGAGAAACCCTCGTAATGTTAAGCAACGGAGCACCGGCGCTGATGCCCAAAAGCTCGGCCTGCTCGTCGGTAGCAACGCAAGCTCCAATCTTTTGGCTCACACGGCTCCAGCGAATATCGCACGAGTTATTGAGATAAGAGCGAAGCGATTCCTTGGAAAAGTCGCGCTCCGCAATATGCGGAACATAACCGTCTTCGTAATAAATCGTCTCCAGATAGAATGAGCGATCGCCCGACACGCGCACACGGCGAAGGCAGAAGGCCTTTGTGCCCTCAGCCAAGCCCAGCTCGTGGGCAACGTGCTGCGGCATGGTTACAACGCCAGACTCAATCAAACGTTTTTGAGGCACTGCAAACTCGTCCACATTCTTTTTGATATAGCTCGAGACACGCTTAGGCGAGCTAAGTGGCACGTTGGCAATAACCTCGGATCCGCGGCCGCGCTTCTTCTCAATCAAGCCATTATTAGAAAGCAGCTCCATCGCTTTGCGCGCCGTTGCACGCGAAACGTCATAGCGCTTCATAAGATCGCTTTCGGAGGGAATGTAATCGCCGATCTTGTAGGCACCGCTCGTAATTCCCTGGAACAAGATATCGTACAGCTGAGAGTACAGCTGTTCCTTGCCGCTAAAATCGAGCTCAGACGTATCGGTCATCATCCCTCCCCTATCTGGACTAATTCTCTAAATCCTTGATATCAGGTGCTGTCTTTTAACAAATGTTAACTGCAAAATCTCAAAAGACACACATCGATAACGCTGCCCGCGTATATTCCACTCCAGCCGAGCATACTCCACCGACTCACCACCATCTTGGGGCATTCTTTATGCAGAGAATGCCCCAGACTGCCTCTAGCGCGCGCCGAAAAGCTTGCGCGGGCTGGCACTCGCGCCGATACGATCGGCACCGGCGCCCGACATAAGTGCAAGATCTTCTTTCGTGCGAACGCCGCCCGATGCCTTGACCTTTACACGGCCGCCCAACTCTTGAGCAAACAGATAGACATCCTCAACCTGGGCACCAGCCGTACCAAAGCCCGTAGACGTCTTAATAAAGTCTGCGCCGGCAGCCTCGACGGCATGACAGATCGGCTTTTTGGTTTCCTGCGCCAAATAGCACGTTTCGACAATGACCTTGAGCGTCGCATTGGGCACGGCCTCGCGCACGGCTCGAATATCGTCCTCGATGGCCTGGTAATCGCGGGCTTTGACCATGCCCTGGTCAATCACCATGTCGATTTCGGAGGCACCGTTGGCGTAGGCATCGGCCGCTTCGGCCGCTTTCGCAGCGCTCGTCATATAGCCAAGAGGAAAAGCGATGACCGTGGTGAGCGCAAGGTCGGGATAGGCCTTGTGAGCACGGGCGATATACGAAGGCGGGATACATGCGCTGGCACAACCGTACTCGAATGCCTCGGCGCAAACGGCATCAATCTGATCCCAGGTCGCCGTCGGCTTAAGCAATGTGTAGTCAATGCGCGAGCAGAGGTCCTCATCGGTTAACTCTGCCCCCGCCTTGGCGGCAATGGCGGCAACCGACGAAGGATCGTCCAGATACTCATCGACCTTGGCCAAAAAGCCCGGATAGTCAACGGTATCGACATTGGTCACGTCAAGCTCAATGGTATGACCCAGCTCAAACGTATCATAGCCGCGGTTTTTGATGCGGTCGACAAGGATATCCAGATCGACCAGGTCGTCGCCCTTGCTACGATCTTCGAGCACATCGCCCTTGTGATAATGCGTCACAATGTGCGCAAGATGACGCGTCGGCTTAAGATCGCGAGCACGGTAGCGCTTGCTGATCATAACGGGATCGGCGACAAGACGAATCGTGAGCACACGGTAGCCGTGCTTGTCTGCCAGCTCGGCAAGCTTGTCGTGCTGCTTGGCGGAAAACGGATAATCGCACATAATCTGCGGCCCATCCGCCATGGCGACATCGAGGCGACGGAACCACTCCTGAAGAGCGTTCGCATCAACCTGTGCCTTTTCCTCGGCATTGTTAAAGCCGTACGTATCCCAATACTCTTCTTTAACGTCGTCAAGCGAGACGCTCAAAAAGCTCTCGGATGTATGGCGAGCCTTGATGCGATCTGCCAAATCGGTTTTGCCCGTAGCCGGAGGTCCGGCAAGCAAAATCAGCGTCTTTTCCATGCTGGGAAACCCTTCTTACTACCCGATTATTTGCCACGAAGCTGGTCTTTGGAGATAGCAAGCATCTCGGTAACCTTGTCCATGTAATACTTGATAGCCTCATCGTCTTTCGCTTCGGCGGCAGCCGCACGCTTCTTGTTGTACAGCTTGACCAGTGCCGCAGACGCCTTGCCCATCGTGCGATTGACTTCCAGGCTTTGCTCGTATGCCTCAACGGCCTCGTCGACCATGTTGGCATCGGCATAAAGCTTGCCAATCTCGTTTAGAACGTTTGCGGCAGCGACGCCCTCCTTGCCCTCGAGCTCGGAACGCTTTGCCTTAACGGCGTCGAGAACGGCATCTCGATCGAGAACGGGTGCGGTCTCGGCTGCAGCGGAGGCCACCTTCTCCTTTTTCTTGCCAAATCCAAACAAACCCATTGGAAACCTCCACTAGCAGTAATAAACGAAGGGGGTTGTTCCCCTGCCGGGGACCAGGCACAGGAACAACCCCCTTAAAGAAAGACTTGGACCTTCGTCAGGCGCTACAAGAATCCTTATGCGATACCAAAGACGCTGAGGATGGACTTGATGGCCATGAAGAAGAAGCCGGTGACGACGGTGTCGACGTCGGTGCAGGTCATGTTCACGAAGCCAATCTGAGCGAGCATCGGGGACAGGAGCGCAGGCAGGATCATGATGAAGATGCCGTGGAAGATGCAGCCGATGATGGCGCCGCGACGACCGTCGATGGCGTTACCGAAGACACCAGCAGTGCCGCCGGCGAAGAAGTTGGACATAACACCGGGGATGACGAGGGTGCCCATGAGGCCGGTGATAGCCATGCCGATCAGCGAGCCAAGCGTGGTGAACACAAAGCCGAAGATAACGGCGTTAGGGGCATAGGTGAACAGGACAGGGCAGTCCAGAGCGGGGCGCGCATCGGGGACGAGCTTCATCGAGATGCCCTGGAAGGCGGGGACGAGCTCGGCGAGCAGCAGGCGGACGCCGGCGAGCAGGACGTACAGACCGACGACGAACTGCATGGCCTGGAGGAAAGCGTAGACCATGAAGTTGGTGGCGCCGCAGTAGTCAGCAGCAGCAGCGGGACCAGCGAAAGCAGCGACGACCAGGTAGAAAACGATCATGACCAGGCCGACAGCAGCGTAGGTATCCTGGAGGAAGGACAGGGACTGCGGAATCTCGAGGTCCTCGGTGGACTTGGACTCCTTGCCGCCAGCGAGCTTCTTGGTGATGCTTGCGATAAGGGCGGTGAACATATAGCCAAAGGTGCAGAAGTGACCCAGGGCGATGTCATCGGACTCGGTGATCTTGCGGACAACGGGCTGAGCGAAGGCAGGCATGAGGGTAGCGAAGGCGCCACCGACGATGGAGCTGACGACGATCAGGGGGATACCGCGCAGACCGCAGAAGAAGGCGAACACGACGCAGAGCGTGGACTCCCACAGAAGGGCCTGGCCAGTCAGGAACACATACTTAAACTTGGTGAAACGAGCGAGAATGATGTTCACCACGAAGATGCCAGCGAGGCAGATGGCGATCTCGGAGCCAAGGCCGAGGTCGGTCATTGCCTGACCGTTGATGCCCTCGATGGAAGCGACGACGGCGGTCATGCCGTTGAAGCCGAAGGCGGAGTTGAACATATCGCCAAAGTAGGCAAGAGAGCCCTGCATGACGCTCGAGCCGGCAGCCAGAACAAGGAAGCCGAGCATCGTCTTAAACGTGCCGAGCAACACATCGTTGGCCGACTTCTTCTGAAGCACAAGGCCCAAGCAGGCGACGAGACCGATAACAACGGCGGCCTGCGTCAGGATGTTATTGATAATAAACTCAAGAACAGCCATGTTGTACACCCCTTTTTCTCATGTACATTTCTATCAATCTAGGCGAAGAGGCCCTTACTCTAGGACGCCCATCTCCTTGAGCACCGGGGTCAGCTTTTCCTCGATTTCCTTCTTATCGACAAGACGCTTGAGGAACACGCAGGGAAGACCGGTGTTGTAGCTTTCGATCTGCGTCTTGAAGTTCTCGGCAGCGACGATCATGTCGAAGCCCTTAGAGGCGCCCGCGGCGCTGGAAACGCTGTCGTGGTCCATCTTGCACTGGACCCCGAGCTTCTTCATGACCTGCTCAATAGCCATCTGGCAGGCAAAGCTGCTTCCAAGACCATTGCCGCAGCAGCACAAAATCTTGACCATGTTCATTTCCTTTCCTTTGGGGGCACGTGCCCCACCTCGGGGTAGATGCGGGCAAACACATAGGCTCGCCCGCACCAAGCGACACTGTTTTATGCCGCCGCACCCGTAAATGCCTGATAAATCTCGTCGGCATCATCAGAAGCGACGATCTGCGCAATCTTGTCCTCATCCATAAAGATGCCAGCAAGTACCTGCATAGCCTCAATATGTGAATTGGAATCCTCTGCCGCAAGTGCGACCAAAAGACGAACATCGAAGCTGTCTTCCGAGAACCTAACGGGCTTCTTCAGAACCGTCACGGCAAGCTGACCTTTAATGCAGCCATCCTCGGGGCGACCGTGAATCAGCGCGACGTCTTCGGTGAGCACATAGTAGGGACCCATCTCGTTGGTGGCGCGGATAATCTCATCCGCATAGCGATCCTCGACGTAACCGCCCTCGTTGAGCGGAGCGACGGCGAGCTTGATCGCGTCCTGCCAGGAATCGACAGAATCGGCAAGGCGAACGTTTTCGCGCTTGAGCATCTCCGTAATCTGCATCGGTGCGCCTCGTCCCTAAGCGACGATATTCTTGAAGAGGCTGATGCGATGCTCGACAACCTCTTCGACGGCCTTCTGAGCAGGCATAACCATGTTGCGGTTGGAGGCGTTCTCCTTGAGCTCGTCATAGCACTGCTTGGAGGTCTTGTTCCAGTTGACGAGCAGATCGGTACCAACATTGAACTTACGGATACCCAGGTCGATGACGTGACGAACGTCCTCGTCCTTAACACCGGTGCCACCATGGATGACCAGGGGGAAGCCGTTCACGGCATCGCGGATCTTCTCGAGCTGATCGAAGGAGATGTTGGTCTTGGACTTGTACTGACCATGGTTGGTGCCGATAGCGACGGCAAGGGCGTCGATGCCGGTCTTCTCGATGAACTCAACAGCCTGCTCGGGATCGGTATAGCGCACGTCGGCATCGGCGACGGCGACGCCATCCTCGGTACCGCCGACGGTACCGAGCTCGGCCTCAACGGAAGCGCCGTGGGCCTGAGCCATCTCGACGATGCGTTTGGTACCAAGGATGTTCTCCTTGAAGGGAAGCGCGGAGCCGTCAAACATTACCGAGCTATAGCCGGCCTCGAGAGCCTTGCGGATCTCGTCGAAGTTCTTGGCGTGGTCGAGGTGGAGAACAACGTTGACGCCGTACTCCTCGGCCATGGACTTGCACACAGCAACCAGGTTGCGGTGACCGACATAGCTGGCGGTGCCCTCGGAGGTCTGGATGATCACGGGGGTGTGCAGGCGAGCCGCGACGCGAATAATCGACGGGCACATCTCGAGGTTATGGGTGTTGAAAGCACCAACGGCCATGTTGAGCTGGTTAGCCTCTGCCAGAACTTCGCGCAAGGTTACGTACATAGTGTTTGCCTCCTGTTGTCTCCACTGGATGTATCAAGTGGCGACCGCACAGGGGGTGCCGGTCGCCGTTCTTGATCGACAATTAGATTATTACAAACGTCCGTATATTCGGTTGTCCGAATGATATTTCGTTTGATATGCCCCGTATTGACCGTTCACCTGAATTTTTCGACCGTTTACCCGCTAAAAAAGACACCGCAACCCATGCGGATGCCCTTGGCTGCCAGCCGCTCTCAACCAAAACGGAGTGCAAGCTCAACTGGCTCGACCCCACCTCGATCTAGCCATACGTCAAATATGAGGCAAATGAATCGGTAGCGTTTGTCCCAAATCTTGAGTATTTGTTCGACAGAACGGCCCCTGCCGGCTCCTGCTAGACTGGTAGGCCCCAACCGTCCATCCAGGAGCCTCAATGTCGCGCAAGTCCGCCTACAAGCAAGTGCTTTCCATCGGCACCGCCGTGGTGCTGGGATTTGCGTTGTTCACAGGGTCACTGGACGGGGCGCCCAGACTGCTCTCGCCGCAAAGTGATGAGCAGGCAGCGGCCCTGGCCGAGAAGCAAGACGAGAGCCCCAGCCGAACCGAAGACGAGGCGGACCTGGTCGCTCGACTCGAATCGGGAACAGCGAGCTCCTCGGACTCCCAAAATAGCCAAGACTCTGGCGATGGCTCCGATTCCGCCGCAACCGACACCGGTGGCGACGCCTCCGCGGACAGTGCCGCCACCCCTATCGACGAGGTCGAAAACCCCGATCTCGACCGCGCCCGCGGCGTATATCTCAGCAGCATTCCCGACTACGCCGGCAACCCCTACGTTGCCCTGCGCGCCGACAGCACGCACCCGCTCGGCACGCCGTCATTCACGCTCGATGAATACGAGCGCGCCGCAGAAGAGGGCTGCTTTAAGAAGTTCTCCAAGCTCGACAGCTTGGGCCGCACCCGCAAAGCGCTCGCCTGCGTGGGCCCCGAATCGCTTGGTCAAGGCGAGCGCGGCGATATCTCGCGCATCCACCCCGCCGGTTGGCACCAGCAGCGCTACGACTTTATTCCGGGCCAGAGCCTCTACAACCGCTGCCACCTTATCGCCTGGTCGCTCTGCGGCGAAAACGCCAACCGCAAGAATCTCCTCACCGGCACGCGCTATCTCAACGAGACAGGCATGCTACCGTTTGAAGAGCAGGTTCTCAACTACATCCGCGAAACGGGCAACCACGTGCTCTACCGCGTCACGCCCATGTATAACGAAGAGGAACTTGTCTGCCGTGGCGTGCGCCTTGAGGCGCAATCGGTCGAGGACCATGGCAAGACCCTCTGCTTCCACGTGTACTGCTACAACCTGCAGCCGCACGTGCAGATCGACTATGCCACCGGCCGCAACCAGGCCTCGGGAGACTAGCCCCGAGCCACGACAAGAACCGGTTTGCAACCCCACCGGGGATCAAAAAGAGCCGCCCCGGATTACCCAGAGCGGCCCTTGCACCGGCATGCATGTTACAGGCAACGCCACACGCTACTTGGCGCGGCCCTCCTCATAGCGCTCGACCAGCTTGGCCTGAACGTCATAAGGTACCTGCTCATAGCCTGCGGGCTTCATGGTAAAGTCGCCCGTGCCGCGCGTGATGGAGCGCAGACGCGTCGAATAATCCGTCAGCTCGGCCAGCGGCGCCTGGGCGATGACCACGGTGTCTCCGCGCTCATCGGTCTCCATACCCGTCACGCGACCACGCGAAGCCGAGATGTCGCCCATCACGGCGCCGGCGTAGCTCTCGGGGATAGTCACCGTGATTTCCTCGATGGGCTCCAGCACCACCGGGTCGGCATCGGCACACGCCTTGCGCAGGCCGATGCGAGCCGCCGCGCGGAACGCCATCTCGTTGGAGTCGACGCTGTGATACGAGCCGTCGTACACGGCCACGCGAATGCCCGTAAGCGGGTAGCCGGCAATGATGCCGTCCTTCATGGTCTCCTGGACGCCCTTGTCCACGGCGGGAATGAGCGAACGCGGAATGCGACCGCCCACGACCTCGTCTACAAACTCATAGCCATCGCTCGTGCCGTCGGGCCCAATGAGCGGCTCAACGCGCAGCCAGCAGTCGCCATACTGACCGGCACCACCGGTCTGCTTCTTGTGTCGGCCCTGTGCGCTCGCCGTGCGGCGGATGGTCTCGCGATACGGAATGCGGATCGGCACGCTCTTGGCCGCGACCTTGGTGCGGTCCTCAAGGCGATTGAGCAGAACCGAAACCTGCGCCTCGCCCACGGCGGAGATGATAGTCTGGCCCGTCTCCTCGTCACGATCGATGCTCATGGTCGGATCAGCCTTGCACGCCTTCTCGATAAACGTGTAGAGCTTTTCCTCATCGCCGCGATTCTCGGCCTCAATGGCGATGCGGTACTGCGAGTTGGGGAACTTAAACGCCGCAGCCTCAACCTTGCCGGTAATCGAGAGCGTATCGCCCGTCTCGGCCGCCAGCTTGGGCGCCACGATGATATCGCCGGCATAAGCGTGACCGACCTCAGTCATGTCGCGGCCGCACATCACATACAGGTGAGCCAGACGATCGCTCTTGCGGGTACGCGCGTTGATCAGCTCAAGGCCCGGCTCAAGCGTGCCCGTCAGCACCTTGATAAAGCTGATGCGGCCCTGCTGCGGATCGGCCAGGGTCTTAAACACAAATGCCACCGGACGGTCATCGTCACTCGAGATCTTAAGCGAATCGCCGTCGATGAGCGGCATCTCGCCGTAGTCCGTCGGCGCCGGGAAGTACGTGGCGATGTCGTCCATCAGCGAGTTGACGCCCTGCTCCTTAATGCAATCGCCCGCAAAGACCGGCACAAAGATGCGCTCGGCGATCGCCTTCGACAGCAGGCCTTCAAGCTCCTCCTGCGTCAGCGTCTCCTCGCCTTCCAAGTACTTCATCATCAGTTCGTCGTCAGCCTCGGCCACCAGCTCGCACAGATGGTCATGGGCCTCCTCGGCCTGGGCACGATACTCCTCGGGAATCTCCGACTCAACGGCTTCGGTGCCGTTGCAATGGCGCGCCTTCATGCGCACCAGGTCGATGATGCCGTCAAAGTCCTCGCCCTCGCCCCAGGGAAGGGTCACGGCGCCCAGGCGCGTGCCAAAGCGCTCCTGCAGCAGTTCCATGGTGGTCGCAAAGCTGGCCTCAGAGCGCGACAGGCGGTTTACGAACACTGCACGCGCCAGGCGCAGGTCCTCGGCAGCATACCAGAGCTTAACCGTCGTAGGCTGCGGACCGGCCTCAGCGTCGACCACAAACAGAGCCGTCTCGCAGACGCTCATAGCGGCAAAGGCGTCGCCGATAAAATCGGGGTAGCACGGGGCATCGAGCACGTTGATGCGCGCGCCCTTCCAGTCGATCGGCGCAATGGTCGTCGAGATGGAGAATGAACGCTTGACCTCTTCGGGGTCATAGTCGAGCGTGGGCTTGGTGCCGTCGTGGCCGCCCAGGCGGGCGGTCTTGCCGGAAAGGTGGAGCATGGCCTCGGCGAGTGAGGTCTTGCCCACCCCGCCTTGGCCTACGAGCACCACGTTCCTTACGTTACCGGTCTTGGGAGCACCCATGATGACCTCCTTGCAGGGCCGCGCGCAATGCGCGACGCCAACGGGGAGAGTTCGCGGTCGGTGCCATCCCGGGAGCAGCATGGTCGGCAGCCGAGCCGACTCACCCTCCAAATGTCCTATGCCACCACCCTACCCTCACGGGCGGCTGTCCATGCATACCTTTCGGCGCACGTATGGATACAGGCGGCGAGAGGAAGAGACAAGCTTGTGGGGCGATTATTAAACCCCATCGATACAAATAAAAGCCGCCGCAGACCATAAGACCTGCGGCGGCTTTTTCTCAATACATAGCTGAGTCTAGCCCTCGATACGGCTCAAGAACTCACGGGTACGTTGCTCGCGCGGATGATCGATGACCTGCTCGGCCGGACCCTCCTCGACAATGCGACCGCCGTCCATAAAGACCACGCGATCGGCAACATCGCGCGCAAACTGCATCGCATGGGTCACGATCACCATCGTCATATTCTGCGCGGCAAGGTCTTTAATGACACGCAGCACCTCGGCCGTTAGCTCGGGATCGAGCGCCGAGGTCGGCTCGTCAAAGAACAGGATCTCCGGGTCGAGCGCCAAGGCGCGGGCGATACTCACACGCTGTTGCTGACCGCCCGAAAGCTCACATGGCACCTTGTTCTCGTTGCCCGTAAGCCCCATCTGCGCGATCAGCTCACGCGCGCGTGCTTCGGCCTGCTCGCGCGGGCGCTTGAGCACGCGAATCGGAGCATCGGTGATGTTTTTCATCACCGTATAGTGCGGAAACAGATTGTAGTTCTGAAACACCAGGCCAAATCGCGAGCGCGCCTGCTTGGGCACGTCGCCTTTCGCATATACCGCACCCGAACCCGCATCCGTCGCGACGGCAAGGTCGCCAAACGAAAGCGAGCCACCGTCGAGCGTCTCGAGCAGCGTGGCACAGCGTAGCAGCGTGGACTTACCGCCGCCCGAAGGCCCGATAATCGCCACGACCTCGCCGCGCTTTACCTCGAGCGAGATATCCTTGAGCACCTCATTGCCGCCAAACGCCTTGCGTGCGTTCGCTATATCCATTACCGAATTAATCATGGTAGTAATCCAATTTTTTCTCGGCAGCGCCCAGCAGCATCTCAACCACAAAGTTAAAGACCCAGTAGATCAGCGCCGCAATCGCAAACGGCACCATGCTCACTTGCGAGGCGACCAGCGCCTTGGCCGTCGAGAACATTTCCCCCACGCCGATGGCAAACGCCAGCGACGTGTCTTTGACCAGCGTGATGATCTCGTTGCCCATCGCCGGCAAAATGCGTTTGGCAACCTGCGGCATCACGATGTACAAAAACGTTTGCAGACGAGAGTAACCCAGCACCTCGGCGGCCTCGTATTGGCCGCGCGGAATGGACTGCAGGCCCGAGCGATAGATCTCGGCAAAGTAGCCGGCGTAGTTGATGATGAACGCCACAACGCACGCCGTCCACTTGGAATCGGGCGTGAGCGAGATGCCGAACACGTAGTACGGGGCAAAGTAGATGGCAAACATCTGCAGCATGAGCGGCGTACCGCGCATGACCGAAATGTAGATGCGCGCGACCCAACGCAGCGGCGCGATTTTACTCATGCGCATGAACGCCACGGGGATTCCCAGCGGAATCGACCCGAGCAGCGTCAGCACAAACAACTGCAAACTGACCAAGAATCCCTGGCCAAGCATCTGCATCATGACCTGAATAGACAACCCAAGCTCTCTTTCACAGTAACAGAACAGCAAACCCAATGCTAAAGCGGGTTTTCCAGGTGCCCGAGTTTGCCGTGAAAGAGGAGCGCCGCGTACTAAATGTACGCAAGCGACGGTTTGAACGGCAAAATCTGGTGCCTGGGAAAGCCGCTATTTGAGCACCCAGTTATCGAAGGAAAGACCATAGCTTGAATACTTGTCGCAGAGGTCCTTGACCGTACCATCCTCATAGAGCGCCTTGAGCGACTCGGTCACGGCATCGGCCGACTTGGTGTCGCCCTTCTTAAAGCCGACGGCGTAGTGCTCGCTGGACAGCGGCTCATCAAGCTGTGTATAGGCATCGGGCTTGGCGGCAAGCTGATACTGGGCAATCGAGAGGTCACAGGCGACGGCATCGACTGCACCACTCTCGAGCTGCATAAACGCCGTGTTGTACTCACCGATGGTATCGAGCGTGGCAAACGTCGCGGCCAAATCCTTCTGGTCGCCCTCGAGCACATCCTGTGCAGCGGAATCAGTCTGGGTAATCACGGTCTTGCCGGCAAGATCGTCCCAGCTCTTGATGCCCGCATCCTTCTTGACCACCAGCACCTGCTCGTTGAGCATGTACGGCTCGGAGAACGTGTAGTCGTCCTCGCGGCCCTCCATGGTAAAGCCGTTCCAGATGCAGTTGATGGCGCCCGAGTTGAGCAGCGTATCCTTGGCATCCCAGTCGATGGCCTCGTATTTGACCTCCCAGCCCTGCTTATCGGCAACAGCCTTGGCCAGATCGAGATCAAAACCGGTGTACTCGCCATCGTCGCCCACAAAGCCATACGGAGGGTAGGACTTATCAAAGCCCACCACGAGCTTCTTGGACTCCGCAGCGCCCTTCACATCCTTGGCCGCGGCAGAGCCAGCAGCGGAGCCCTTGCCGGCGCCACCGTCGCAGCCGACAAGACCAAGGCCGAGCACCGTGGCAAACGAGCCGGCTAGACCAACAAACTGACGACGAGACATATCGGTATTCATGGTATTCCCCCTTGGTGGCACTTTAGTTAAGTAAAGTGAGTCATGTAACGTTCAGAATCATACACTTTAGCGTGATAGAGCACAAGGCGAGTTTGCCCGCCGCGTGAGGGGTGTGGGGGTTAAGTTTCCTGCTCTACAGTCCTGCTCACGACGGAGGCCACATTAAGTGGCCTCC
>OLPW01000114.1_pt1 | contig 90642 bp, 96 predicted proteins | sample 1672161 | NCBI WGS metagenome assembly OLPW01 (sample SAMEA3136654, study PRJEB25190) | human gut metagenome
ACCCCACTTCTTAGATAGTATATCATACTGTCTAACAAATGGGGTGCAGTTCAATTTCGCTCTCGCGGTGTTTTTGCGTTTTGATATGAAAAACCCGCATCGCAGAAGCGATGCGGGCTCTGTTTGGCAATAAGATAAGTAAAAAATTACTTGATCTCGACGGTTGCGCCGACGGCCTCGAGCTGAGCCTTGAGAGCCTCTGCGTCTTCCTTGGAGATGCCTTCCTTGATCTTGGCAGGAACGCCTTCGACCATTGCCTTTGCCTCTGCGAGGCCGAGGCCGGTGATGCCGCGGACTTCCTTGATGACCTTGATCTTCTCTGCGCCGAAAGCGGTCATGACGACGTCGAACTCGGTCTTCTCTTCGACGGCTGCTGCGGCTGCGCCGGCTGCGGGAGCGGCGACTGCTGCTGCGGAGACACCGAAGGTGTCCTCAAGTGCGTGGACGAGCTCGCTGAGCTCAAGAACGGAGAGACCCTTGATCTCTTCGATCATAGCAGTGATTTTTTCACTCATTGTAATTTCCTCCATTAAAATCTTTGTGTGCTGCGGAATTATTCAGCAGCTTCGGCAGCGGGAGCTTCAACAGAGCCGCCCTTCTGCTCAAGAATCTGACCGAGGCAAACGGCCAGGCCGGTGATAGGCGCGATCATGGTGCCCAGAACCTTCGCATACAGAGCGTCCTTGGAGGGCAGCTCTGCCATCTCTGCGATCTCAGCATCACTGAGGACCTTGCCCTCCATGAAGGCGGCCTTGATGTTGAAACGCTCACCCAGCTTCTTGCTGTAGTCGTTGAGGATGCGGAAGGGAGCGATGGGATCATTCTCCGCGGTTGCCAGAGAGGTGGTGCCGTTGAGGACGTGATCGAGTTCGTTCATCCCCAGCTTGTCCAGAGCCTTTCTGGTCAGGGTGTTCTTGACGACGGTGTAGTCAACAGCGTCCTTGCGCAGCTCGGTACGCAGTGCGGTGTCCTCAGAAACGGTGATTCCCTTGTAATCAACGAGGACGCCTGCGCTGGCGTTCTTGATACGCTCGGCGAGCGCTTCCACTATCGCCTGCTTTTCGCTAAGAACCTTTGCGTTTGGCATGTGTGTTTTTCACCTCCACACGAATGATGGTCACGCTCATAAAGAAAACCCTTGCATCCTAAGACGCAAAGGCACATAACAATCAAATAAAATTGTTGATGTCCTCGGCAGGATTTACGGCCAAGGCCACCTGCTGTCTCCGGAGCGCCCCAATATAATACTATACGGAATCGGCGCTGTCAAGCATTTTTTGCTGATTTTCCGCTGTTTTATGACGGGGTATCAAATGCGCTGCCGCGGGAAATACTAACTCCGCGTCCATAAACAGGACAGATAGGAGACAGTATGCAGGGAAAAGTCGAAATTTGCGGAGTAAACACCGCGCGGCTGCCGGTGCTGAAAGGCGCCGAGACCCGCGCCCTGCTGGAAAAGGCTCACGCCGGAGACCGATCTGCGCGCGAGGAGCTTATTTCCGGCAACCTCCGGCTGGTATTGTCGGTGGTGCAGAAGTTCGCCGGACGCGGCGAGAGCATGGACGACCTGTTTCAGGTCGGGTGCATCGGGCTTATAAAGGCGATCGACTGCTTTGACCTGAACCAGAACGTCCAGTTTTCAACCTACGGCGTGCCGATGATCGCGGGCGAGCTGCGCCGCTTCCTGCGCGACCACAGCGCGATCCGTGTGTCGCGCTCGATGCGCGATACGGCGTATCGGGTCTTGCAGGTCAAGGAGAAGCTCATCGCCGAAAACGGGCGGGAGCCGGACGTCGAGACGATAGCCAAGGCGCTTGGCATCAAACGCGAGGAGGTCGTGTTCGCGATGGATGCGATATGCGATCCGGTGTCGCTCTACGAACCAGTGTTCAGTGACGTCGGGGAGAGCACCTGCGTCATGGATCAGATCGGCGACACGCGCAACACGGACGAGCACTGGCTGGAGCAGATCGCATTGCAGGAGGCGATGCGCCGCCTGAGCGAGCGCGAGAAACGCATCCTTGCGCTGCGGTTCTATGACGGCCGAACGCAGATGGAGGTCGCAAAAGAGGTCGGGATATCTCAGGCACAGGTATCGCGGCTGGAGAAGAACGCGATAAACCAGATCAAGAAGAATATTACAGCGTGATCATAATATGCAGAAAAATCACCGCGGAAATTTTCCGCGGTGATTTTTTATCGCAGGTCGAATATTGTCACGGTGCAGGAGTCAAACACGGCGGGGTAGTTTTCCGCGAGGTAGCCGTAGATGTTCCCGTCGAGCATCCGCTCCGCGGAGCCGAAATACACGTACCCGATCTTATATTCCCCGCGCAGGCGCTCGAACGCCTCGGCATCGGTCAGCATCTCCTGTGCGTCGCGCTGTGCGCCGGTGTAGTCCAACCCGTGATAGTACAGATACGACGGGCTGCCGCAGACGATATTGCGTCCGGTCAGCGCGGCGACTGTGTTGTTATGGTTGTCGTCAGTCAGGAACACGGCGTCCGGTTCTGTGTTCGCCATGATATACTCCGCTGCCGACACGTCGTCCGCGCTGAACAGCCGGTAAGCGTGATCCGGCAGACCGGACACGACCTCGCGCCCAAGCGTGAATACCGCGGCGCTGCAGCCAATGACCACGACCAGCGCGAGGAATGCCGCGCGGAGCGGCTTCGTCTTCAGCCTTTCGACGAGCAGCATTATGAAGTCTGCAACCAGGAAGCAGGCGAACAGATAAGCAACATAGAAGAGCTTGTTATTGTCATACGGATTGGGCTGGAACAGTACGATTTCGCCGAGGACGAATACCAGCGCCGCTCCGGAGAATACGGGGCGCTGCTCGCGCGGGCAGAACACCAGTGCGAATGGGGTCATTGCGAACACGAGGCCGACGTTTTTCAGCCAGAACCAGAGCCAGTTCTCCTGCCCCTGATTCACCCAGTCCAGCCCAATGCGCAGAAAATGCGAGTTGCCCTCGACGGAGCGCAGCGTCCACAGCATGAGCTGCGGCGCGGCGAGCAGCACCGCGGGCAGTCCGAAGCGCAGCCAGCGGCGGAACCACGCCATGCACAGCCCGTCGCGGCGGAGCGAATAGAGCAGCCAGCAGAACGCGACAAGCCCCAGCGCAAAATAGGAGTGCGTGTGTATCATCGGCAGCAGCCCGCCAAAGATGCCCGCCGGTAGCCACGCGCGCTCGTCGCCGCGGAACACAGCGCGGTAAAGCAGGTACAGTATCGCAAACAGCGCTGCCCAGCCGAACAGCGTCGCGCGCTGCGGCAGCAGCATGTCCGCGATGACGTTCACCCAGCGGATGCCGCGGTCGGTGAGATTCGTCGGCGTGGTGTAAAAGCCGGTGAAAAGCTCGGTCAGGCTGTAGTCACCCATGAAATATATCATGCCGAGACCGCCGTTGAGGAAGAACAGGATAAACGCCAGCACCGCCGCGCCGCGTCTGTGGACTATCTCGCGGCCGAGGAACCAGCCCCCGCAGAAAACCTGAGCCAGCGCAAAGACCATCGGCACGATGTACGCCGCGCGCAGCGGCAGACCGAGCAGGTACAGGCTCGCCGACACGCTGTCGCACAGGAAGGGATAGCACAGGCGCGAGCCGGGCAGGATGCTGTATTCAAACGGGAAGTTTCCCTGTTCGGCCATCGATGTGATGAAGCCGAGGTGCATACACATGTCGCCGTAGCTGCACTGGCCGCTGTAAAGCCCGCTGCCGTAGGAGCTGAGGGTGTGGGTGCACAGCAGGTACACGCACAGCGCGAGAAACGGCGGCAGCAGGAATATGAGCGGCCTGTCGCCGCGCGGCTCGTCCGCGTCCGGAGAGAACGGCGTTTTCCTGTGCAGCCGGAGGGAAAGCGCCGCTATTATAAACCCGCAGCCAAGCCCCGCGAGGTGTGCGCCGCGCGTGAAGCCCATGAGAAACGCAAATGGGATCGGCGCCCACATTGACAGCACAGTTCCCGCCGCGCTGCCGAGCCACAGCCGCACCGCGAGCCGTTTCTCCGCGAAATATTTATATGCCAGCAGTACGCCCAGCGCCTGCCAGAACAAAAACCACAAGATACCGAGCATCTGATCCTCCGAGTCCTGATAGTATACCCAGATTATAAAACAAAGCTCCCGCAAGTTCAATACTTGCGGAAGACGGACGGGTGATACAAAAAGAAAAGACACACGAGAGTGTGTCTTTTCTGGAGCTGCTACCCAGATTCGAACTGGGGACCTCATCCTTACCAAGCAGAGTACCGCGATCCGCGTATGTGCTGCGGCGCAGTGGATACGTGGCGCAAATCAAATTTTGACCCCCAAGCCAGGAACCCCATCATCCGTAAAGTGGGAGAAGGATGCATCAACAGACGCAAGGGTATCGGCCGGCGCATTTTCCAGCATGTGCGTATATACCTGAAGGGTCAAAATGACTGATGCATGTCCGGCAAGATACTGCACACGCTTTATTGGTGTGCCGCCTAAAATCAACTCCGTAATGTAAGTATGACGCAGTTGGTGTGGGGTGAAGTGAAAGTCAAACGCAACGTCAAAGGATCTATATGGCACATGGTCGCCGACCTTCAGGTTAACGGTAACATCTTTGCCGCGCATCTTGTATGTCATGGTGTGCTCCTCGCGGGCAGTGACAGCCTCCCATGCTCGGCGGAAGGCCGTCTCTGAGTACGGAACATTCTTGCCGGTGTGACACACATAGTCGCTCCTGTGAGGCAGCGTCCTGAGGTATGCACCCAACGGTGCAGGAATCGGCAATTTTCGGTGCGCCGCCTCGCTCTTGAGTTCTTCGGTAACTTCGGGCTTGTTATGGTCCCAATGCATAGCCCTCTGCACCTCAAGCCATGGTGCAGCATCGTCAAGATGTACGCAGTCCCAACAAAGCCCTAAAGCCTCCTCCCGGCGCAGGCCGCAGAACAGGCAGAGCATTATAAACGGATATATCTGAGTTCCCTGCATCACATCCAGCACGGTCTGCTGCTGTTTGCGTGTGAGGGGAATTTTTTCTTTCGTTTTTGCGCCGCCGGCTTTTAGCTTGCGGCACGGAGATCGTTTAATTAGGCCGTTCTCCTCGGCAGCATCGAATATGCGCTTCAGCGTGTTCACTATCTTCTGCTGCGATGCCTTGGACAGCCCCTTCTTCTCCGCTTCAAGCATTACCTGCCGGATGTCGTCAGGGCGGACGTCTGCAAGCGGCATTTGGCCTATGGCCGGGCAGATGTGATTATTTATTGCATTCCTCGGCCCTTGCTTTCCTCTTTCCGTCAGTGACGCAGTATTCAGCTTATACCATTGTGCCGCATACTGATATACGAAGAGCCGGTCTGATGGAGTTCGAGCGGCAAGCTCCGCCTGCTTTGCCCGGACTTTCTCGCGCAGCTCGCCCTTGGTGGACGCCCACACATCGACTGACCACTTGCCGGTGGCTGGATCCTTCAGGCGCTTACGATACTGCTTGCGTTTTTCGTCATAATAAAACTCAGGTGCATCGCGTTTTGGCATTGCTTCACCTCCGAAACAAACTTATGTATACAATTACTGCCTCGGCTTAAGCCGAGGCAGTAAGCTCACTGTTCGGGCGCATCACTTCGCAGCCGTGGCCACTTCAGCCTCATTCTTGCCCCAATACGACTTTAAGCCGTCTATATGTTCAAATAAATCATCGCGAACCTTAATCCACATTGGATCCAGTACGAAGTCAATACCCTCTCGTCTGGCCAGTTTTGCTGCAGGCACGAAGTCGCTGTCACCGGCAATCAGTATTATCTGATCAACTTGTTTCTTGTATGCGAGCGATGATATATCCACGCCAATCTTCATGTCTACACCCTTCTGCTGCGCATTAAAGACGAAGTCAGCTTCGGTAAGTGAGTCCAGTGAACGCTTTCCACTGCACAGGTCCTTCGTGACAGCTGGCTTTAGATTATAATTAATCTGATCTGACATTGTCCCAAGCCGTAGTGCAAATTTTCTGCGCTGCTTCAGCTGCTCAAGAAACTCGGACATCCACGTATATGTATCTGACTTATCTAAGTCAACATTTGCCCTTTTTAGTGGATGGTAAACACTTCGGCGTCCGATTGGTTCGCAATCGTAGTAGAAAATCCTATAAAGATGATTTCCTTCAGGATCCTTAGTGCCTTTCAGATGGGCTTTGCAATACGCATTTAGTTCTGTTGCTCTATCCTCTGCAGATTTCTCTTCCCACAGATAGCGGGCACGCTTTCTGTAGAATCCTCCGTCGACCAAGATAGCCGTTTTTATCATATCCCGTCTCACTCCTATAAAAAAAGGCTCAGGGATTCAGCAGACCGCATATCAGCGCGGAGCTTACTACCAAGAGCCAGTTTAGCAATATAGCAGCGACATAAGCATCGCTGTTGTATATATTATATTACAGCTCTCCCATGTTTGCAACCGCAAGATGTAGTTCTCTTCGTTCAATCAACATCTTGTGGTTGTGTCTCGCTATGTTTAATTAATTCTTGTTATTATTTATCTATCCATACCAATCCACACTTCGAGCTTTTCGTCAGCTCGTGTGACTATCGCGCAGACTGTACCGGTTTCAGATTCTATGAAATCTCGAACCATGTCTCGCAACTTCCCCTTGTTCATGTATCCGACGTCTTCAATTTTGCCATCTTTAACCCTTTGGGCTACAACAGTCTTATCATCGTATGGGTTTTCTGGCTGTTCAGCAAGCAGCAGCGTATCTCCGATCTTAGGCATTCCCGCAACACCTTCAGGGCGATACAACCCCACAGCTTCATACTCGTAGTCATATGTTCCACGCGGAGGGGTCGTTGGCAATGCTTCTTTCGGCGAGTCTGCTTTTGTATTGCCCTTGACCTTCTTGTACCCGACAATCAACGCAATGAGCTTTATTATTTCGGGTATGAACAGCAGCAAGCCGAGGACAATGGCTATAACGCCGCCAGCAATATCCCCTTCTTTGAAATACGAAAAGCAAAGGGAGATGAAAACCACGCCGAAGAGATAACGCACAAACCGCAGAACCTTCATAACGAATTCCTCCTTTGTGCCCAAATCGGGCACATTTTTATTTTGTGTGTTTCTTACCATGCAAGGTATATCATGCCAAAACGCGAGAAAAAAGTCGAATAGGGCAGTATTATTGCGCGGGGATTTCTGCTAAAAATTTTGACAGGAGGCAAGACCATGAAGAAACCGACCCGCGTAATCTTTATCCCATGCGCAGCGGCGGATCCGTCGTCGCTCCAAATGGAAGTCGACGCGATGTTTGACCGGCTGACACCCGATAACAAGGTTAGGGCAGTTATTTATCTTGAGTCATTAAAAGCGCAGCAACAAAGCCCGCGACCCTCTGTCTGTTTTCCTCAGTAAGTCCCGATAGATCCAGCGTTAGCCCATCGTCTTTGACGGTGGGCTTTTCGCTGCTTTGCAGATCATCTGTCGGTTTGTCGGTGGTTCCGAGCAGAAAGTCTAAGCTTACATTGAATAGCCGAGCCATATCAATAAGGGATGCTCCGCTTATATTCGCTTTGCCGTTTTCCCATGCCCAATAGCCGCTCTGAGATACATGTAACGCCTCCGCAGCCTGTTGTTGAGTCATCTTAGCCGCTTTGCGAGCTGCTTTTATATTGTTCATAATGATATCACCAAATAAATATTACCACCCGCGCAAAAAAATATCTACGCAGCTTCGTATAAAACGATAAAAAAGAGATTTTATTATTGACAACGATAATTATGTGTGATATATAATAAATAACAGTGGTAAAATTATAGATGCTGCTTATATTTGGCGAGGCGGGTGACTTCGGTTATGCTCAAAATAAGAACTCTTCGCAAAGCGGCTGGCATTAGTCAGACAGATCTAGCAAAGATCCTTGGCTGCGGTCAGCCAAATATCTGCGCGTGGGAAAGCGGAAAATCACAGCCGACTACGGACAGGCTGCCCGCGCTGGCCAAGGCCCTCGGCTGCACCATCGACGATCTGTTTGAGAAGGATGCGGAGAACTGAGGGAGCCCTACGCTGAAAGGGCTTTTGTTATTAATGTGGTGGCAAGGGCGACCAAAGCCGGAAACAAGAAGGAACGGACAAATTCACGGACTACTTTGCGAAGCGTCAGTTCTGCCGAGAACAGCCCCTTAGCTTGGATTTCTACGTCGTACTCCACTTCGTTGAGCCTCTTATAAATGATCTTTTCTTCACACTGTAGCTCCTTGAGCAAGACAGGCACTTCGTCTACCAGCGATTTGAGCGTTATGGCCTTACGATTTGGATCGTTCTCATCGGTAAGAGCTACAACGATACCGTCATCAAGATTGATATACAGTATATCTCCGGTTTTTATGAGCGCCTTTTTCAATATTCTCAGCAGCTTAGCTGCATGATGAGAAATCATCGTATCAACTCCCTTCCTGTAAATTCTACCAGAATCGGGAGTGCAGTTTCAAGAGTAAAGTAAGCATACCACAAGTGCGGAGATTATGCCATGGAGGGCAACTCCCGCAATATTGATGAAACAGCAAGGCGTACTGCAGGCATGGGCAGGAATGTCGGAAACAAGTCGAAGGTAATTGCGATTTTGATATGGCACTCGGAGTATGACTTTATATAAAAGCTGCCTGCTTCGCAAAGCAGACAGTTTGAGGATATCGGGTTAAATGGAGGTTCAAACAATGTGGCTAGTTATAATCTGGGGAGGTTTCTTTCTTGGAGTAATTGCGCGGCTATTCTTGAAAACGCGACTGCACAGACTTATTTATAATCTGTCTCATAGCCGAGTAGCAAAGCTACTCTCCTGCATTCGTGAGACAATAAGAGAGCGAGTTCGCTGAAAGCTTCGTCAAAACGAGGATCTGCGCTGCCGCTTATTCGGCTGCAGAAGAACAGCTTCTTTCGAATTTCCTTTGGGAGTAAGTAGTCTTTTTCGTTTAAGAAAAGCAAAATTTCATTCTTAACGTCCATAGGCATTCCATCCATTGGGGGTATGCCTATATAGACGAGTCCACAAATTTTCCGCATGGCTGGGAGCAACACATCAAAGTATTTTTCTTTAAGTAATTCACGTTCACGTTGCCTTTTTATTTGCAGGTTTGCTGTGTAGTAGCCGAGAACGAATGTAATGATTGAAACTACAGACGGTATTAGGTACTCAAGCATAATCAACGCTCCTTTCCTCTGCATTTTATCAAGGTGACCGAAAAATAGCAAGTGAAAACTACCTCTGCAATTATCACAAGTGAGGTGAAGACCGGTGAAAGAAGGCTGTAGGAACATTTATAAAACCGCAAGGCAGACTGCCGGTATGACGCAGGAACGATGGGCGGAGCTTATCGGTGTCAGCGCGGACAGCGTCCGACTGTACGAGTCTGGCCGCGGCCTGCCGAGCGACGAGGTCGTCGCACGCATGGCAGAAATAGCGCCAATGCCGGTGCTCGGCTATTGGCACCTCAAGCACAAGTCGGGTATTGCGAACGATCTGCTGCCGGATGTGGCGCAGGTATCGCTGCCTCAAGCGGTCGTGCAGCTGCTCGTTGCAATCCGCGACTTCAAGGAATCGACCGATGACCTGCTTGTAATCGCGGCAGACGGCATGGTTGACCAGCAGGAAACAAGTGTGTTCGAGGATATCTTGGAAAGTCTCGACGGTATCATCAAGGCTGCGCTTGCAGTCAAATATGCAGGAGGTAGCAGACATGACTAAGCTCATCGGCAACGAGGAAGCGGCCAAGCTGCTTGACGTCAGCGTAGATACTCTACGGCGGATATGCGCCGACGGAAATCTGCCCGTGTATAAGATCCGCGGTCAACTCAAGTATAAGGTCGAGGATATCGAGCGATATGTCGCAGGTCAGCTCAAGCCGGCATACAGAACCGTCTATGCGCAGCGGCAGCCGCGCACAAAAGCGAAAAGTGCGGGTTCCGGAGGCTGTGGTTATGTTCCCGGCATGAAAGTGGTCTGAGGTGTGTTTATGCCTGATACGGTTATCGCGTTCTTTACCGGCGTGTTTCTCGGCGCAATCAGCGTCGTATGGATCCTCGGCGTGATGATATTCTGCAAGAAATGAGATAGGCGGTGATTTTGTGGACTCTGGTTTTACGGGGCAATGGGCAATTCTGCCCGCACGGGTGCGTTATGACAGAACGCTGCCGGCCAATGCCAAACTGATCTATGCGGAGATAGCCGCAAAGATCAACGAGGAAGGATATTGCTTTTGCTACAACCAATACTTTGCCGACCGGTTCGGGTTGAAGCCTGACACCGTCAGCTCGCTTGTAAAGCGGCTGGAGGAAGCTGAGTACATACAGGTGGATGTCTGCAAGGGGCGAGCAAACTCGGATCGCCGCCGGATATACCTGACTGATAAACCTTATCACTTTAACGTGATGGGGGGTATCGGATTTAAATCCGGGACGGTATCGGATTTAAATCCGATACCAATAGAAAATAATAATTTAAAATATAAAACCCCCTATAGTCCCCCTGAGGGGGACGGCGCGGGTGACAAGTTACCTGAGCAGCCCCAAAAGCCCAAGCGGAAGCGAGCGGCTAAAGCGATTCCGGATTGGGAGCCGGAAATGTTCGAGCGATTCTGGCAGGCCTATCCTCGCGGAGAGGATCGTCAGGGCGCAGTGCGTGAATGGGACAAGCTGAAACCAGACCGCGAACTCATGTTCACCATGAGTGCCGCACTCAACCGGCAGAGAATGTCGGATGAATGGCGGCGCGGCATCGGCATCCCGTACGCCTGCCGCTGGCTCTCTAAGCGCCGGTGGACCGACCGAATCCCTGACGACGCAGAATCGGACGAATCCCCGCAGCAGGGCGGCTGGGCAGAATTCAGGGAGGCGATCTTGTGAACGAGCATACTGATGTGAGCGAGATGGAGCTCAAAATCATCGGCACGATGATCCAGCAGCCGGACAAAGCGGGCGAGGCCTTCTCTGTGTTAAGTGCGTCAGACTTCGGCATTGATGCTTATGGCAGGATCTTCGCGGCAATCGAGAGGCTGCGGGTTGCCGGAGCGCCGGTGGATCCGCTAACGCTGGAACACGAGCTTGGCTCGGAGTTCAGGATTATCCTGCGGCAAGCGCAAATCGTGGAGCCCGTAGACCTCGCATATTACGCCGAGATGCTGAAGGAGCACGGCAAGATGCAGCTGATTCAAAATGCTGCACTGAACGTTGCTTACGCTCCCAGCTACAGCGCAGCAGCGTCCGAAATGGACGGGCTTAACACCCTGTTTGTAGCAAAGAAAAACGTGAGGGTCGTTTCGGCGATGGACGCCGCGTCCGACTTTTGCGATCGCGCAAGCGAGGCACGGCCTGAATACCTCAGCTTCGGCATGACCCGGCTTGATAGTCTGCTGTACATGGAGCTCGGCGACATGATGATCGTCGGGGGATATCCCTCAAGCGGCAAGACGCTTTTAAGCCTTCAGATGGCGGCACATCTGTCTGAAAAATATCGCGTCGGCTTTTTTTCGCTTGAGACGAACCCTGCGAAGCTAACGGACAGGCTGCTCAGCCATCTGAGCCATGTACCCCTCAAGAAAATCAAGGATCGGGATCTGAGCGAGGCCGATCGCCTTGCGCTGACACGGTCGGCGGAGAAGCTGAGCGGCATGAAGCTCGACTTTATAGACGCCGGCGGAATGACGGTCCGGGATATCCAATCGCTCGGTCTGAGCCGCAAGTATCAGGTCATTTTCATTGACTACCTGCAGCTCATTGCCGGCGTCGGCCGCCAGAGTCGCTACGATCAGGTGACTCAGATATCGCAAGAGCTGCATACGCTTGGACGCGCGCACGGTATTGCCGTAATTGCTCTCGCTCAGCTCAAGCGGCCGGAAAAGGAGAAGGGTAAATTCGTGCCTCCCAGCATGGCAGACTTCCGGGAATCCGGGCAGATTGAGCAGGACGCGGACAGCGCTCTTCTTGTCTACCCGGTTGACCAAAGCAATTACCGCTCCAATCGCTGGCTGCATGTCGCCAAAAATAAAGAGGGGTTGCGTGATCGATATGAGCTTGAGTTTGACGGAGCTACGCAGACTATGCGGGAGCGGCCGAAGAGCTACGGCGAGACGCAAGCCGAGATCCGCCGCGCCTGTAAAACGGCGCAGGCTGACAGGAGAGCACAGGAGCGGTCGCAAGTGACATTTGACGATATCACAGACAGCAGTAAAGAGCCGCTGCCGTTCTGATTGGAGGTGAGCGCATGAAGATCGGAGACAAGGTCACGTTTAAGCCGGCAGGATTTATCGAGTATGACCCGGCGCCGCCCGGCATTCCGATAACCGTGACCGGGCGTATCGCAGAGATAAACCGGGCGCATCGGTGGTTTCGCGTCGTGTTCACCGTACATAACAAGACAACAATGAACGAATGTTTCAAATTTTGAGAGTCTGGAGGACCAAAGAATTGAGAACTGTAGCCATATGCAACCTGAAGGGCGGCGTCGCCAAGACGACGACCGCAATAAACATGGCGGCGATCCTTGCCGCACATCTTACCCAGCGCGTGCTGGTCATAGACGCTGACAGCCAGTGCAATACCACAGACTTCCTGCAGCGCGACAAAATGCATCTCCGTACTCTGAGCGATATCCTGCGCTACAATGGCTCCGAATGCGGCAAATATGCGGCCGGAGGTATCGAGAAAAGCCGATACCGGGATATCGACCTTCTCCCTGCTGATGACAGTCTGATGGATCTTGACCTCACTAAGGTCGAACAGTCTGCCGCTAACACCGGCGTGATACGCGAAATGCAGAAGCGGCTGCCGGACTATGATTGGATTATAATCGACTGCCCTCCTGCGTTTAATGCGGCATCTGCAGCTGCTTTGGTAGCAGCGGACGAGGTGGTCATCCCCATCAAGATTGATGCATTCAGTCTCCGGGGTATGGCAAACATCATGCAGCAGATACGCAATATGCGGCGCATTAACCCCGGATTGAAACTTGCCGGCATTCTTCCGACAATGTGGTACAAGTCTGATAACATTGTTAAGGCTGAACGTGAGCTTAAAACCTACGGTTTGCCGGTGTTCCCACATATACGCCGCACTCCAAAGGCTGACGATATGACCTTTGAGCAGGAGCCGCTCATAGTCTGCTCTCCGCGCTCTGCGGCGGCAATCGATTACCGCAGCTTTGTGTCAGCACTTATAAAGGGGGTGCAGTGATGGCTAGTTTTGATTTGTCCTCTATTCTCAAAGATGTGCCCAATCTGGACACAGATTCGGCAGACGAGCAGGTGCAGCGTATTCCACTGGAACTCATCGACGCCGATGACCGCAACTTCTATTCCCTCGACTGCATAGATGAACTTGCCGGAAATATCGAAATGTTTGGCCTTATGGATCCTATCAGGGTACGCAGCACGGAGAATGGCCGCTACGTCGTCGTCTCAGGCCACCGCCGCCGTGAAGCGATAAAGCGTATTGCCGCTGGTGGTTCGAAACAGTTCATCGACGGAGTGCCTTGCCTGGTGGATAAGGCGGCAGCATCAGCGGCTTTACAGGAGCTGAAGCTGATAATGGCTAACAGTGACACGCGTAAGCTTTCATCGGCTGATCAGAACCGACAGGCAGAGCGCTTGGAGGATCTTCTGCGCCAGCTCCAGGACGAAGGCGTGGAGTTTCCCGGACGTCTACGCGACTGGGTTGCCAGACTTAGTGGCATGAGCCGCTCTAAGTTAGCGCGGCTCAAAGTAATCCGGGATCGGCTCGACCCTCAGCTCGCAAAAGCGTATTATGCCAAAGGGACGCTGAATGAAGCAACGGCGTATAAACTGGCTCAGTTCCCGCCGGACGTGCAGCGTCAGATTATTTCCGTCTACACCGAGAAAAGTAATATCCGATATCTGTCCGAATATCGCGTAGATGAGATCGGCAAGGATATAACCCGCATGAAAAAGCTCACTTGCCCAGCGGATATCTGCAAAGGCGCTTGTGAAAATGTGCAAGAGATGGCCAGTGCGCTATACGCTCAGGGATATCGTGCTTACGATAAGGGCTGCGGCAAGGGTTGCTGCTATAACTGCGATTCTATCGCGAACTGTAAGTATTGCTGCCCCCGAATGGCTGACGCGAAAAAAGCTGCAAGAGCCTCAGCGGCAGCCGAGCGCAAGGCCGAGAAGGAGCGCCAAGCTGAAGCCGACGCGCCAAAGATTGCACAGATAAACCGCCAGTGGGCGCGATTCGGCGAGGCCTGCAGGGCAGCATCAATGAAATACGACTACGTAAAGAAAACGGCCAAGCTCTGGAGCGGGGAACCGGCTGAAAAAGAACGTGCTTTGCTTGCAGGAACTTGCACAGTAACGACCGCTGCTACTGCACCGCCGTGGGGCTCGTGGGGTTCGGCCGATACATTTTGCTCCGTGGCTGATCTCCTTGGTGTATCGCTTGACTACTTGCTCTGCCGTACGGATAATCCTGAGATGGCCGCCGATAACACAGGCAATCGTCAGGCGCTGACATGGAATTCCGGGCAGCCTGAAAAGTCGGGCAGATATCTGTGCCGGATTGTTTATCCTGAGTTCGACGATATCCGCCCGGATGCTTCCTTCTTAATGTGGTCCGCAGAAATATGCGCATGGAAAGGTTTGCAGTCTGGCGAAACCGTAGACGGATGGCTGCCCCTGCCGGGCGAGCCTGACAATAAATAATGTAAAACTAAGACGAAAGCTTGGAGAGCTGCGGTCTGCTTAACATATAAGGAGGCCGCAGCATGGCAAAACGCAAAAAGATAATCGTAGCCGGATCATTGGTGCTTGAAAGCGTCTACCCTGCCGTAAATAGCCGGGACCGCACAGGGGTTCGCACTGGGAAACACAAAATCAGCAGTGAAGCCCAAAGACGGATGAATGCGATATACAGCTACCAAAAGCTCGAACTACTCCTCGCAGCGAATTTTACTGAAGGAGACTTAGTCTGTACATTAACCTATGACGACCGGCATTTACCGGAGTCGCGTAAGGTCGCCGAAGGAAAGCTCAAGTATTTCCGCCAGAAGCTGTCGGCTGCAAGGAAGCGGCGCGGAGAGACTCTCATAATGTTTTGGAATTCCGAGCATCGCCACGGTGACGGCCGTTGGCATCATCACTGCGTAATCAACTCTACCGGCAATGACTACACCGAAATCCTCAATCTATGGGGGCAAGGGGAAGTCGAGTTCACGCCGCTGCGCGTTGACCGAGAGGAGAACTATGCAACGCTTGCGCGGTACATGGCGAAGGAAGAGCGTGAGCGCGTCGGTCAGAGGAGTTGGAGTTACACCCGCAACGCTCGTAAACCGGAAGTTGAGACCTATCTCGTTCCGAATGATGAGAAGTTAAAGCCGCCAAGGACAGCAATCGTATTTGAGGACACGGGCGACGTGCAGACCGAATACGGACATTATCGCTTCATTAAGTACCTGTGTGCTAGCTCATCCGTCGCGCGGCGGCGAGCGCGTCGCAGGCGCAGATAATGCTTTTTATATATTTTCTGTCTCGAAATATGTGTTATTAAAAGGAGAAAGTATGCCGAAAGTATTGCAAACACAAGGAAAGTCTGATATACTGTATAGCGTAAGGGACGGATTCTTAATCTGCCCTATCTGCCGCCGTAACAAACGGCTGCTAAAGATCTCTCCAGAAACGAAAGCCCACGGGCTGATCGTCTACTGCAGGGATTGCAAAAATGAAATTCGGGTCGACATCGACCGCGGCCAGTGCTTTGAGAGCCGGAGCCAGTGACATGCACATATGTGCAGTTGTGTCATTGGCTCCGGCTCTTTTGTCGTCTGGCCTGATTGCGTGGAGGTGATAGCCCATGCCTGGCTTTGACTACAGCCGAGCGAATAAGCGCTGGCAGCACCTGCGCAAGCTCGCGCTTAAGCGCGATAAACATCGTTGCCAAGAGGCGGCGCGATACGGCATCTCAGCCGGCGCGGAAGTGGTGCATCACATCTGGCCCGCCGAGGATTACCCGGAATATGCGTACTGCCTTTGGAATCTCGTGTCGCTGTCGGCCGCAGCGCATGACCGGATGCATGATCGTGTTACCCGTAAGCTGACCGCTCTCGGCGAACGTTGGCGCAGAAAGACCCCCCCACCCCTTCACCGCGAAGAAATGGGGAGCTCACAGCTGGGCGGGGAACTCCGCGCACACGCGGCAGAAAATTTTTCGGCGGAGATTTCATCCGCCCTGCGCGAACAAGAATAGCGCGCACGCACATGGGCGGGACACGGGCGCAGAGCGCGCACATCAACGCGGAGGCGTATCATGGGCAAAGAGCAAACCTACAAAGACCAGCTTTCCGAGTTGGGCGTATACAATCCTGCTTTCGACGGCGAGATCCGGCAGCTCTGTATCCTTGAACGCGAGCTGAGCCGCACGATGAAAGCGTGGAAAGCCACGGCCAAGGATCCTGGTGCGCCGCCTTCCGTGCTCGACCCGCTTTATGCGTCAATTCAGGCGCAGCGCCGTGATATCCTGGCGCATCGCGATGCTCTTGGGCTGACGCCGAAGGCATTGAAGAGACTCCGAGGTATGCAGCCGGCTGTCAACAGCGAGGATAACCCCGACCGCGTGGCTAATGCCGAGTTTGCCCGCGTGCTCGATGCCATAGTACAAAAAGCTGATGGGTGACGGAGCGCACGAGACCATTGTCAACCGGTATGCAGAGCAGACCATCGCTGATCCGGATATCGGCATTGACGTCAAAAGCGCCTGCAAGCGCTATCTTGCCGACCGCGCGGACTCGCGCTGGGAGTTTAAGCCGCAGGTCGCCGAGTTCTGTATTGAGGCTATCGAAAACCTGTTCTGCCACCAACAAGGTGAGGATCTTTACGGCCGACCGTTGCGAGGCACGCCATTTATTCTCCAGCCCTGGCAGCTATTCGTCACGTACAACATCTGCGGCTTTCATCTGCCTGGCACAGTAATCAGGCGCTTCCAGGAAGCCTTCCTAATGCTATCCCGCAAGAATGGCAAAACACCTTATGCGACCGCGCTGGCGTGGTCGCTCGGACTGTACTACTCCTCATCGTACAGCAAAATAAAGACCGTCGCCGGCTCTCTGAAGCAGAATATGGAGGGGTTTCGTTTCCTCGCCTACAACCTTCACCGGCTCGGCCTAACCGTAGCGGAGGATCCTGACCGTGGCCTAAGAATGTTGGATAGCTCTCTCGGCCACTCCTTCAGCGGAAAAGTATGGCATGACGGCATAATTGACTATGAGGCTCTGGCTTATAAACCCGAATTATTTGATGCTTTTAACGCAAACCTCATTCACCTTGACGAGCTGGAGCTATATAAGAATGCAATACCGTACGGCCGCTTGAAGGATGCGACGAAGGCCTATTCGAACAAGTTGATCCTTGCCACGACTACTGCCGGCGACGACGGCAACGGGTTCTGCGCGCAGCGATTGAATTACTGCTCGAAGATAGTCCGCGGCCAGATAACTGGCGCTGACGCTGACCGGATTTTTGCGTTCATCGCCCGCGCGGACGCTGATCCTGAGACCGGAGAGGTGGATTACCTGTCTCCCATTGCGCACAGACAGGCGAATCCGTCATGGGGCGTAACTATCAGGCCGGAGGATATGATGGCCTCGGCGAAGCAGGCGCAAAACGATCCGCAAATGCGCAAAGAGTTCCTGACTCGGTCGCTTAATGTCTTCGTAAACAGCTACAGAGCGTGGTTTGATCTCGCTGAAGTTGCAGCCAGTGATGCGAAATACGATTGGTCGCTTTCGGAGATGGCGCGGCTTGTCAAGCGCTGGTATGGCGGCGCGGATCTCTCGAAGCTGCATGACCTCACCGCCGCTGCGCTTGTCGGCGAAATCCCGGCCGCCGCGGCTGCTACGGACGGCTGGACGCCGCCTGAAGACGTACTGGTGATCATACCGCACTGCTGGTTTCCCGTTGTGGCCGCAGCGGCCAAGGCTGATGAAGATCAGATTCCGTTGTTTGGCTGGCGGGATGACGGGTGGCTTGATATGCCGAATACTGCATCGATGAACCCGACTGAACCCGTACGCCAATTCAAGAAATGGCGTGCTGCCGGCTTCAACATCCACAAAGTCGGGCATGACCGAAAGTTTGCGGCACCGTATTATGCCGCTATGAAGCAAGCCGGTTTCACCGTTGTAGATCAGCCGCAGCTCTATATGCAGAAGTCTGGCGGCTTCCGGTATATTGAGCACAAAATCAAGATCGGCTGCCTTTATTATTGCCATGCGGAGCCGTTCGAGTATTGCATCGGCAATGTACACGCCGTTGAAGTGACGGATGACGCCGTTCAGTACGACAAAGTCACAGACACATCGCGTATCGACGTCTTCGATGCGTCGGTGTTTGGCACCATACGGCTTCTTACGGACAGTTTAAATGCTGCCGCGGCCGCCAGATGGTTTGGAACATAAGGAAGGAGGGTGGACGTGTCGATTTTCCCCCTTAAAAAGGCGAAACGCGGCCGGCAATCGCTGCTCGCCTTCTATGTGTCCGGATCGGGCACATTGCCGAGCGGCTATACGCGGCTGCTTGATTCCCCAGAGGTCGGAGCTGCAATCGACCGCATTACATCCATTGTTGCAAGCTCGACCATCTATCTTATGCGCAACACTCCCCGCGGTGATGAACGCGTGCACAACGCATTGTCTCGCTTTGTTGATATCGACCCTTGGCCGAATATGGCCACTCGTCAGAGCTGGATAAGTTGGATAGTCTCAACCATGCTTGGCGAGGGCGACGGAAACGCATTCGTCCTGCCTCGTACGGCCGGCGGGCGGCTTCTAGCTCTTGAACCCATGCCCGGAGCCGCCGCCAGTCCGTCGGCAGACGGTAGTTCGTACACGGTCTCTTGGCGCGGCGGAGTCTACACGCCGGATATGCTTCTGCATTTCCGGCTGTACGCGGATCCGGTGCAGCCATGGAAGGGGAGAGGCTATCTTGTGCAGGCTAGCAGAATCGCAGCGGCCATGCTCCAGACGGAGTCGCTTAAGGCAACTTTGACAGCACCGGATTATAAGCCGCCTTTGATAGTATCGGTGAACTCCGACGTCCCTCTTGACGATGAGGGCAAGCGCGAGGAGATCCGCAAGAGCTATCTTGAGGACAGCGATAAAGGCAAGCCGTGGATTATTCCGGGCGATTTGATGAAAGTCGAGCAAGTTCGCCCGCTGAGCCTCGCGGATCTCGCAATACGTGACACGGTCGAGCTGGATAAGCGCACGGTGGCTGCTATTTTTGGGGTTCCGGGTTTCATGCTTGGCCTTGGCAGCTTCTCTCAGGATGAATTTAATAATTTTATCAAGACCGTAATACTGCCGATATGTCAGGCGATAGAGCAGGAACTGACCCTTAAGCTTTTGGCTTCTGATACGATGTACTTTCAGTTTAACCGCCGCCGGCTTTACAGTTACGATCTTAAGGCTCTCGTCGATATTGACCTTGCCATGTCCGACCGCGGTTTCGTCAATGGCGATGAGGTTCGGGAAACTGCTTTCCGAGACCCTGCGGGGCTGAAGGAATTCAGAGTGCTCGAAAATTACATTCCGTTTGATATGGCAGGGATGCAGGCCAAGTTGCGTCCCACTGATAAGGAGGACAACAATGCCGAATAACCCTTCATCGGTAATGCGCACGCGCCGTGCCGACTTTCATACGCGCGAGGCCGAGGACGGCGGCCATGTGGTCGAAGGCTACTTCGTCGTGTTTGAGCAGCCCTACTACGTTGACGATTTCTTCGAAGAGATAGTTTGCCGCGGCGCTATCGACGCTGCTACCGACACGAGCGACGTGCGCGCTCTCATTGACCACGATTCCCGACTCGTTCTCGGCCGTGCGAATGACAATGTTAATACGCTCTCTTGGAGCATTGATGATACCGGCGTTTTTGCCACGATTCAGATAAACGAGCTTGATACTGATGCCGTGAACCTCCACGCCCGCGCCCAGCGGGGCGACGTCGATCAGGCTAGTTTCGGTTTCGATGAAGATGATGTCGAGTATGTGGATCTTCCGGACGGACGCGTTCAGCGGAGGATCCGCCACATTTCAAAGCTATGGGAGCTTAGCGTATGTACATTCCCCGCATATGAGCAGACCTTTGTCAGCGCCCGCGCCCGCTGTGAAGCGGACATCCGTCGGGAGAGAACAAGGATTCAAAAAGAAAAACTGAAAAGGAGATTTTATCATGCCCCTCAGAACCGTAATGCTGAATAAGAAACGCACCCAGCTGCAGGCGCAGCTTAAGCAGCTCCGTGCAAAGCGCAAGAAGCTTCGCACGGATGAAGAAGAGCTTCAGGCTAAGATAGACGCGCTCGAAGAAGTCACCCCCGAACTTGAGCAGCAGGTTGACGACCTGACTCAGCAGCAGACCGAGGTCGATGACCAGATTGCGGATCTGCAGGATCAGATCGACGAGGTCACCGCTCAGATCGATGAACTTGAGGGCAGCGAGCCCACGCCTGACGATGACGGCGACGGCAGCCGTGCCGGCGGCGGAGCAACCGTCGTAAGAGGCGCGCAGCTCCGCACCGTGGAGTCCGGCCGCTTTAGCTGCCGCAGCCGTTGCTTCGCCTCTCGCGCCGCACGTGATGCGTTTTATCAGCGCCCCGCTGTCAAATCCTTTGTTGACCGTGCACGCGCCATGCTTGGCGGCGTAAGCAATCACCAGCGCCGCTCCGTGAACGGTGCCGAGCTCAGTATACCGACCGATGTTCTCGACCTGATTCGTGACAACCTCAACGAGTATTCGAAGCTTATTTCCCGCGTACGCCTTCGCCCCATTCGCGGCAATGCCCGTCAGAATGTTATGGGAGACATTCCGGAAGGCGTGTGGATGGAGATGGCAGGCGCACTCAACGAGCTTGAATTTTCCATTAATACCGTTGAGATCGACGGATATAAGGTCGGTGGTGTCATTATCATCGACAACTTCCTGCTGCAGGACAGCGACATCGCTCTCGGAGAGGAGATAATCTATGCACTGGGGCAGTCCATAGGCTACGCTCTCGACAAGGCCGTCGTTTATGGCAAAGGCAGCGCCTCCAAAATGCCCCTCGGTTTTGTTTCACGCCTTGCGCAGGCGGCCAAGCCCGATTCTTGGACCGAGTCTCAGGGCGACTGGGCGGACTACCACAGCTCGCATGTCATGAAGCTTGACCTTGCATCCAAGACCGGAACGGAGTTCTTCGCGCCATTCCTTGCGGCGCTGGCAAAAGCTCGCCCGAAGAAGATGCCCGGAGAATACACTTGGATCATGAATGAGGCGACGAAGACCGCTCTCATGATCAAGGCGCTCGGTGTTGACAGCGCTGCCGCGCTTGTCTCCGGCATGAACGACACCATGCCCATCCTTGGCGGCAGGATCGAGACTGCCGAGTTTATGCCTGACAACGAGGTCGCCGGCGGTTATCTCGGTATGTACCTGCTCGGCGAGCGCGAGGGCGGAACCTTCGGCTACTCGGATCTTCCCCTTTATATTCAGGACAAGACCGTTTTCAAAGGCGTCGCCCGGTATGACGGTCAGCCCATTGACGGTGAATGCTTCGTCGTCGTGAACTTCGCCAATGTCGAACCGACTACTGCTATGAGCTTCGCGCCTGACTACGCCAACACCGCGCTTAATGCGCTTATTGTTACCAGTGCAGCGGGCGGCACTAAGGACACGACCATCCTCACCGTAGCCGGCGCTGAGAGCACAAGCAATGCGCTTTACGCTAACGTCTCTGGCGCGCCGGCAGAGGTTACGCCCGGTGCCATCATTGACGGCGATGCATGGGTAAAGATCGTTTCCGGCACCACGCCTGTCTCTGCCGCAAACGGCTCTGGAGTTACCGTGGTCGAAGTTGACGAGGCTGGTAAAGCTGTCTCTGTCGGCTATATAGCAGGCGTAACCAGCAAGACCTCGTAAGGTGGTGCCCGACATGGCAAGCGACCTTGCTCTTATGATGCTCAAAGTGGATCTTGGGCTTAAGTCTCCGCCTGAGGATGTTGAAAACTTCTTAGTTCTGAAGCTCAGCGCCGCTGAGGCAGAGCTGAAGGAGCTTTATGATATTGCTATCGACTGCGAAAAGGTCGAAGACATGCAGCTCCAGGAGATGTATGCCGCATGGCTGTACCGTAAGCGTGTTGCAGGAGAAGCTAAGCCGCCTATGCTGAGGCAGGCAATAAGGGACAGGCAGCTTGCTGCAGCCCGCATCGGAAAGGCCGGCTCATGATCTACGACCGCATACTCACCATATATGACCTCCCTACCGGTACACCGCTCCAGCGCAAGCTGGAGTACAGCGCGACGCATTATTATGCGCCGCGCGAGGTGTATCATAAGCGATACTGGGAGAGCGTCCAAGCGGGCAGCAGGATTGACTGCTTGGTCGAGGTGCCTTATGGAGAAGAAATAACTGCTACGCAGTATTGCGTGCTGGATGATGGGCATGTGTATCGCGTAGAGCAGGCGCAGTACGGCTTTGATGTCGATGGCCTGCCTGTTACAACGTTGAGCCTTAAGCGCATGGAGGACAATTATGACTTTGCCGGAGCTTGAAACCGCGCTCAAAACCGTATGCCCCGATGTATATGAGCTTGCCGCCCCTCCGGGGCTTAGCCAGTACGTAGTTTATCAGGCTTACGGCTTCGAAACCGTATTCGGCGACGACTGCAATATGGTAGACGCGCCGAAAGTCCAAATCGATATACTCTGGCAGAGCCTCCCCAACAGCCTTATGCCAAGCGTACTCGATAAGCTGCGCAGCCTGTCGCAGCCGTTTACCATTGTAGGTCTCGGCTATGACGATGAATACGCAGCCATGCGCTGCACACTTGAATTGGTGGTGGTTTGATGGCCAGCTTCTCTTTCAATGGCATCGATTCCATTTCTGCCAGCTTTGCGGAGCTTGCAGAGATGGATGACGAAACTCGTGAGAAGCTTCTGCGGGCAGGCGGCGAAGCTATCGAACGACACCAAAAGGAGTACCTTCAGCAGCATCATTCCCGCACAGGCGAGCTTGCAGGTGCAATTACGCTCGAAGTGCACCCGAAAAGCGCACTTGTGGTGCCTCGCGGCAAGCAAAAGCGCGTGAAGCATAGAGTGAAGAGCCAGTCTCATAAAGGATCTGGCGGTGCTCGCCGCAGCAAGCACCATGGAAAAACAGGGGCTTCATCCATGATGGATGTCGGCTACTATCTCGAATTCGGCACACCTCGAATGGCGGCACGTCACTGGATGGAAAACGCCAACAAGGAAGCCGAACCGGACTTTGATGCGGCGATAGCTGCTGCGTGGAACGAACATCTCAACAAAATCGGATTCTAAAAGGAGGATGCATATGGCATCAGCTACTATACAGCGCGTGCATATCCCGCTTGGTATGCAGGGGTCGTACTTCTACCCCATCACTGCCAAGCCGACCGGCGCGCACCCGACTTATGGTGCGCCTTTGGATATGGGCGCGGCCGTTAAAGGATATCTCTCTATTACGTCCCTTTCCGGCGGGGTTTATGGCGACGATATGGAGCAGCTGCATTTTGATAACTTCGTCTCTGCGCAGCTTGATGCAGAAACGACCTGCAGCGATCTCAGCAATAATGCCGTAGTATTTGGCCACACATACGCTGAGGGGAAAGAGACATCGAATATAAACGATACCCCACCCGACGGCGGCTATGGCTTCGTTGAGCCGATACTGCGCAAAGACAAGACCCTCGTTTACCGTGCAACTTTCCTGTACCTTGTCTCCGCGAGGCTTGACAGCGAAAAGACTGAAGCAGACACCCGCAAGGGTGATTTTAACCCCAAAAATAACGCCGTTAGCTACAACGTCAATGCTGATGAAACAGGCGACTGGCGTGACCGGCAGGAGTTCGACACCTATGCGAAAGCAAAAGCGTTCCTCGATACCTGCGCGGGGCAGAATCAGGCAACATAAACACAGGGGCAGGTAGCATGTCTGCCTGCCCCTGTGCCCTATTCGGACACGCAGGAGGTCTTGATGAAACATATTGATTTTGATTTTAACGGCAGACCGCTCGCGCTTAGCTTTACGGCAGAGGCGCTTTTTGCCGTGTATGATAAATTCGGAGTTGTGGACGATATCCTCAGCGCAACACATTGCTTGGAGCCTACGGCCGAGGGCTGGAAGAACTGCTGCTGGATGGCGGCTCTTATGGCGGCACAGGGAGAGCTCCAGAGGCGATACCGCGGCGAGGATCCTCGTACGATGGTAACAATGGAGGAGCTTCGTACAGGCTATATGGCTGCGGAGTGTCTTGAACTTCAGCGGGCTGTGCGTGAGGCTCTTGAGCAGGGGTTCGCCCGTGGCATCCCTGATGAGGGCGAAGAGGAAAAGGAAGTTAACCTCGTCCTTCAGGCGCGCGAACAGGCTCAAAAAAAAACATTCCCCTTGGCCGAATCCGTGCGTGCTATCTGGCGAGGGCTGCTGTCGTGCTGCAAGTGAGTCTGAAAGAAGCGCTGCTGCTTAACCCTGGCACGTATTTGGATATGGTGGCGGCGCTGACACCGGAGAAACCAGGAGGAAACGATGGCGGTACGTGAAATAAGCACAAGCATAAAGCTTGACGGCGAGCAGGCTTTCAATGACCAGATGAAGGCCCTCAATAACAACACAAAAAACTTGCGATCCGAAATGTCTGCACTGAGCGCCGAGTTTGCGAGCAATGCCGGCAGTGTAGAGGCGCTTACCGCCAAGCAGGCCGTGCAGCAGGAAATTGTGGATCAGCAGGCTGAAAAGGTCCGTGCTCTTGAGCAGGCTTACAGCGAAGTTGCCGAGGCCAACGGCGAGGCCAGCGCCGAGGCGGATCGATATAGGCAGCAACTCAACTCTGCGCGGGCAGCGCTGGCCAAGCAGGAAGCGGAGCTAAATAAGCTGACTACGGCGCTGGATGCCGCAAAGAATGCCGAGAAGTCTTACACTCCGATTACTGAGCGCGCAGCGGACGCTGTTACAAAGGCTAAGGACAAAATCAAGGAGTTTGCGGCGGGCGTTGCCGATGCCGCTCAGCATACTCCGGTGCTCGGCGAAGCACTGGATGTCATTGGTGCAGCGGGGAAAGTTGCCGGAAATGGGCTTGAGGTTGCCGGCACAGCGGCCAAAGGCGCTGTGAAAGGTGCGACGGCTCTGGTCACGGCCGGTGCAGCTGCCGCTGCGGCGCTTGGCACCTTAGCCGTGGCCGGGATCAAAAAGCTTTCCGACTACGCGAAGGAAGCCGCCGAAAATGGCGATCCCGCATTTGCAAATTTAGCAACAAACCTTGAAGCTCTTAATTCAGCGTCCGCTGCGGCCAAGTCGGCTCTTGGCGGAGTACTGCTGCCTGCGCTGGAATCCCTGTCTTCAGATGGGGCAGAATTCCTCAATGACTTCTCCCGCGACATGGCAGCCGCAGAGGGAGACACGGCGAAGATGGGCGAGGTTATGGGGCAGTACATTGCCCGCGGAGCGGAGCTCGTACGCGCTAGACTGCCGGAAATGCTGGAGCTTGGAGGGAATATACTCCAGGCGCTGACCGGAGGCGTCATAGACAACCTGCCGGAGATCCTCGGCACCGCGCAGGAGATAATGCAGACGTTGCTCGATGGTATTATAGCCAACAGCGGCGACCTAGGCGATGCAGCTGTCCAGATAATCATGTCTTTCGGCGAATTTCTGCTTGAGAACGCGCCTAATCTGCTTGTTGCCGGCGTGGAGCTGTTTGCGAACATTTTGGAGGGGCTGTCCTCGGCGCTGCCGCAGCTTATCCCGCTTGCTGGGCAGCTTATCGTAGAACTTGTTACTTCGCTGGGCGAAAATGCCCCGCAGCTTATAATGTCGGGTCTATCGCTCCTTCTGGCGCTCGTGCAGGGCATTGTCTCTGCCATCCCTCAGCTTGTACAGTCTATTCCGCAGATAATCACGGCGATAAAGGATGCGTTTACGGCATCATGGCCAGAAATAAAAACTGTGGGGTTAAATCTTGTGCAAGGTTTGTGGGAAGGCATTTCCGGCGCGGCCGGATGGCTGTACGAAAAGGTCAAAGGCTTTGCGGAAGGCGTCATAAGCGGCATAAAGAAGACTCTTGGAATTGCTTCACCGTCCAAGGTGATGCGCGACGAGGTCGGCCGTTGGATGGCGCTGGGGCTTGCAGAAGGGTTTGACGCTGAAATGGGTAATGTTAACCGCCGCATTAACGGTGCAATTCAGACTCGCTTTGACGTTGATACCAATATCCTAGGGCTGGAGCGTGCCGCCGGCAGACAAGCGAGTACGGTCATTAACATCTACCCGCAAAAGCTCGACGACGCGACAATGGATTATATCTACAATCGCTTCTCGGTGCGGATGGGAGCGGACGCATGAGAAAATTTTATATCGAAAACGAATTGGGAGAGCGCCGCAGTCTGAACGGCGAAGACGGCGTCTTCCTCAGCGACCCAGCCGGGCTCGGCGTAAGCTACGGCAGCAGCTACGCCGAGCTGGGCGACGGCTTTTTCCGCCGCATTGAGGAAAAGCAGCCGCAGGGCACTATACCGTGCAGCCTGACATTTATGCGCGGCGCGTATCAGAAGTACAAGGACTTTGCAGACTGGTGCATCCGCGCAAAGTCGCTTTTCCTCGTTTACAAACCATTCAGCGCCGAATACTTCCGGCGCGTGGAGCTGTCGTACCTGACGAAAACGGAAATCACGAGCGGGACGTGGATGGAAGTCCCGACCGCGTTTGTGTGTCTGACGCCGTGGTATCTGCCGTCGCCGCTTACACTCAACTTTGAGGACGAGGGCGGCGGCACGGTGATGCAGTATGAGTACACCTATGACGACGACCTCGTCTACGGCGCGACCGGAGCGGGCGCGTACGCCGTGCAGATCACGGCACAGGGGCACGACCCGGCGGCGCTCATCATCCGATACGACGGCCTGATAGTCAACCCCGTGCTGACGCTCACGGGCGTTGCGAGCGGGACGCTATACGGCAAATGCACGATTTCGGCGGAGTTCGCGGCGGGCGACGCGCTCATCCTCTGCACCGAGCGGGAGGACGCATACGCGCGAAAAATCGCCGCCGACGGCACTGTAACCGACCTGCTGGATAAGGTAGACATCGGTTCCGAGGCGGAACCCTTCTTTACCGTGCCGCTTACAGAGCCGTGCATCCTCCAGCTTAACTCTTCAGCCATGAGCGGGAAGATAAGCGCGAAGGCGTTTTTTTATTACCGTACGGTTTAAGGAGGCGGCGAGATGCGAGCATACATAAAACGCCGCGGCGACTTCAAGACCGTGATGATGGGCAGCGCGGAGAGCTGGAAAATCCCCATTGCCTCGGCAGAGGGCGACGCCGGGCAGATAGTCCTCGGCGAATATGCCTCGGCGGAGCATACGGGCAACTGGCTCTACATCATGGGGCGGATATATCTCATTTCACAGGCGACGCCGAGCAACAACCAATTCACGGCGACTATCGCCGATCCGGCCACGGCCTTCGACCGGCAGGCCGTCTGGCCGAGCACTCTCGCCGGAACGTACGGCGCGTTTATCAAAGCGGCACTGGAGGCGGATTACCTGAATTGCACCGATGCCGACTATGCGGTGCCGTACCTGCAAATAAGCAATACGGACACCACTCCGCTGGTAGCTCCGGAGCTTGACGACACGAAGCTCTACAAGCTTTCGGACATCATTTCCACTGCGCGCCGCGCGGGCGTAAGGATAGATTTCAGCATCGACGGCGAAAAGCTGGCCATAGATATCAGCACGGCCGAGGGAACGACGCACAACGTATTCTTCAACGACGGGCGCGCTCAGCTGGAGACGGAGACGTACAGCGCGGACAACGCCGCAAAGGTGACGGTGCTGCAGGCGCAGGAGAAAGCCGAGGGCGCAGACAAAGACACGCCCACGGAATACATCTCCTACACCTACTATCTGGCCGCTGACGGCAGCGTAAGCGCCAGTGTGCCCTCTGCGCGCGCGGAAGGGCGCTGGGAGTATATCACCTGCAAGGCCGACGAGACGCCGGAGGATAAGGCAAAAGAGCTGTTTGCGAAGAACGTGGACAGCTACAAGATAGAGTTTTACTCCACACGGCGGTATCAGCTGTACGACACCGTACGGCTGCGGCTGCACGGGGGCGCATTTACCACGCAGATCACCGGCATCACCTACAACAGCGGCGATGACAGATACCTTTACCGCTGCGGAGAGCTGGCGACGACTATACAGCAAAAAGTTAAAAAGAGCCTGAGCACATCAAGCACAAGAACATCCGGAGGCGGTGCGGGTATGTCGCTGCAATCGGTGTACCCCGTTGGAGCGGTTTATATTTCAACGGCGGACACAGATCCCGAAACGCTGTTCGGGTTTGGGTCGTGGGAACGAATCAAAGACAGATTCCTCCTTGCAGCTGGTGACGCTTATGCCGCCGGGGCAACTGGCGGCGAAGCAACTCACCAATTGACAATAGCTGAAATGCCTTATCACCAGCACCAAATGGTAAACGGCAATAATGGTGGTTATGACTATAGTGGATGGACAAAATCAACTATTGTGCTTAGTGATGCAACAAAAGGTTGGGCAGGTAATGCTAATACAAGCTATGCCGGTGAAAGCGCGTCCCACAACAATATGCCGCCTTATTTGGCGGTATATATGTGGCGCAGAACTGCGTAAGAAGGCAATATTGCGGCGAAATAAAGGAGGCACAACATGATAAAACCAATTACATTTCCGGGACAGAAGGTTCCGGCCGTCGCTCACGGTGCCATATTCCAGCGGCTCCTGAGCGACGGCAAGCTGTATGGCTGCGGTATCAGCAAGTCCGGCAGCACTCTCAATATCGGCGCCGGCCTCTTCGTGGAGGCCGGGCGGCTCATAGAAATACTCACGACGGAAACTGTAAGCGTGACCGGCACGGCCGGCTACGCGAGAATCAAGGGCGAGATCGACAGCAGCAAAGCTTCCACGGCGTCCAGCTTTGCGCAGTTCTCGTGGACGGTAGATTATGCGGCGTCTCTGACCGGCTTCTCGGAGCTCACGCAAGGCGCGGTGAACGAGGGCGGCGCTGCGACCTACGAGATGGAGCTGTGCGTAGTATCGGTCAACGCGAGCGGGATAAGCGAGATAACGCGAGGCTTTGCCGATGCGGACACCAAACGCACCGGGCGCATCAAGCTGACCGCCGGCGTGGACTACGGCGCGCAGCTGCCCGCCGACATAAAAGACGACGAACTGTTTTTTGTGGTGTAAAAGATGGAAAAACTTATTTTTGACGTTGCAAACAGCACATGGAAATGGAGCGGCAGCTGCGAGATAGACTATAACGCTATATATGATGCGGAGACAAACCGCACTACCGTGACATTCCGCGAGAGTGCATTTGTATATTTTGGCCGGAACGGCTACGGAACGTCTGCAACGGCGGCGATAACCGTCACCGCCGCAGACAACGCCAGGAGCAGCGGCGCTGCGACGCTCAGCACCTACGGCACGACCGACGGCGGCAGGAAGAGCTACCCGGGCACCCCCTCGCCTACGACGGTCACCGTGCAGCACGGTGACGAAGACGGCACGAAGTCCGTCATAGTCTCCGCAACCGCAACGGTCAAAGCCTACATGACGTCGTATGCGACGTCCCAGACCGAGGGCACCGGCTCTGGCTCAAAGACAACGCAGAGCGGGACGAGAGAAAGCACCACGGCGCGGATAATGATTAACGGCGCGGCGGTAAAGGCAACGCCATACGTCGGCCGGAAAAAGGCTAAGGCATACCACGGCCGCGTGAAAATGTAGGGGGTGAAATCGTGATTAAGATCTACATAAGCGGCAACCGTGCAGATGTAATCGAGCGGGAGCCGCTGACGAGCGGGACGGTCGGCAAAGTCCTCAATTTTGCTTTTACGGAGGACTGGCGTTTGCTGATAAAATATGCGGTTTTCGAGGGCAGCGGCCGGCGCATTGCGCTTACCAATATCGGCGATAGCTGTATCATACCGCATGAGGTGCTGGCAAAGCACGGCGGTGCCCTGCGCGTAGGCGTGTATGGTCGCACGGCCGACGGCAGTGCTGCGACTCCAACCGTATATGCACAGCTCGGCATCATCCAGCGTGGTGCGGATCCAAACGCAGACCCCAGCACAAAGCCGACGCTGCCGGTTTGGGCGCAGATACAGGCGCAAATCGGCGACCTCTCCAACCTCACCACCGAAGATAAAACCAGCCTCGTAGCCGCAATCAACGAGGCAACGAAGTCTGGTGGCGGCGCGGGCATATCCGCAAAGGATGACGGTGAAGGCAACATCGAACTGACGCTTTTGGGCGGGGTTAATGCCGTGGATGATGGCGACGGCAACATACGATAGGAGGGGGAGCATGGCGGACAAGATTCTGAGATCTATCAAATTTCCGGGGCTCCCGGATAGATATATTATCCAAACAGGCGAGACGCCGAGTACATATTCGGTGACGCAAACGCTGGAAAACGTAAGCTCCAGCAACAACGGCACAAGCGTACAGGCTGGCACGGCATACACTACAATCCTAACGGGGGCCGATGGCTACACGCTTGGCATTGTGACGGTTACGATGGGCGGCATTGACATCACATCTACAGCGTGGGATGCTGGCACTGGCACCATTAGCATCAGCGCCGTAACAGGTGATATCGTTATCACGGCTTCGGCGAGTGCTGCCACGCTTGATACAAGTCCGGCAATCGCCAAGACCGGATACTCTCTAAGCTCCGATGGCGGAGAATATAGTTACGCAACCGATGGGGCGTGTTATACCGAGTTCTACGCACTGAAAACGGGAGCCAAAACCTTGACGCTGTACATTGCCGACTCTGTGGACGTAGCTTTCGGCCCAGGCGGAAAAATGCAGTTCTGGGATGCTGCGCAGCAGGTGGAGTACTGGTCTCCAATGCCCTACAGGAATAAGGAGCATGCGTTCACGATCTCCAATGGTGCTACGCGTTTTCGGACGTCTTTGGCACTGGCTGATATCGAGAGCAGTTACGCCTACGATGACACCGGACACGTTTATTTTGCCGGAAAAAACACCCAATATTATGGAAAAGAGAACATCAACGACCCGACAAGCGCCTCGACAACCAAAGCTGAGAGTGTCGATAACGCATATATGGCCATCTCGATGTCCACAGGTGTGACAGCAAATACTTCAGCGTATACCGGTTTGACCGGTGACTATGTGTCTATGGTGCAGGCAAATTATGATGCATTTATTGCGGACGTAATGGGCGACTACAACAAAATACCGATTATCATACACACAGATCAGCACGGTCGCATTGGCGAAAAAAACCCTGTCTTAAAGCTGATTGGCGATATTACAAACTGGTATGAGATTAGTAAGTGCATAAACCTCGGCGATACCGTAGCAGATAGATTTGACGCTACCGTGTTGCAAGCGTATTTGACCGCTGCAAAAGACTGCATTCCTTTTTCGCGACGTCTGGATATATACGGGAACCATGACATCTGGGACGCAGACGAAGATCAGAAGTACACGGTTAACCAGAAGCGGCTCTCCCCGTACTTCAAGAATATCTACGCAAAGCGACATAGTAATAATGGCTATTTTACTGTGATAGACGATTACTACAATGTAAAGTATCTGGTAATCAATAACATGGAGTACCCGGCCACAAACTATAGCACTCGGCGAATCACCACGGCGCAGGCGAACTTTATCGTTGAAGAACTGAGTAAAAAAGATGGTTACGATATTATCTTGCTATCCCATGTCCCTCTGGTGGCTGATGATACGATGACGTCGAGAGACCCATCGTATCAAGCATACACAGAAACGTTCCTAAGCGATGCAGCAACAAATACGTCGTTCCTTACCATGATTGCCGCCCGAAAATCGAACACGTCTGGCACATTTACGGATAGCGAAGGCGCGGAACACGCCTATGATTTTTCAGGGAGCAATAGCAAGTTGCTGATGTCTCTGCACGGGCATGCGCACTTCGAGGCATATAAGACGCTGTCCGGAAGTATTACGGAATTCGTGTTCGATTGGTTTGACGGCAATACTTTCTATTTTGCGTATGTCGATCGAATTGCAAAGAAGTTTAAGTGCTGGAAGAATGAAAATGATGTTGCCGCACTTGAGATAGATATTTAAAGGGGGAGACACATGACAAAAACAAACACCGGACTTGCCGAGTACGCGCTAGCCCAGCTTGGCAAACCCTACTGGTGGGGCACCTTCGGACAGACGGCGAACGCCGGACTGCTCGCAGCCAAGCGGCAGCAGTACCCCGGCTATTACACGGCCGGAGATTTCCCGACGCAGTACGGTCAGAAGGTGCATGACTGCGTCGGCCTTATAAAGGGCTATCTTTGGTGCGACACACCGAACAGCGAGCCTATATACAAGGCGGCGCAGGACGTCGCGGTAAGCGGGCTGTATATGGTCTGCCCCGAAAGCGGCAGCATCGACACCATGCCCGACATACCGGGCGTATGCGTGTTTATGAGGGACATGTCCCACGTCGGCGTTTACGTCGGCGACGGCTACGTCGTAGAGGCAACCGGCCACGCGAGGGGCGTGGTGAAAACCAAGCTTGCGGGGCGCGGCTGGGGACTGTGGGGCAAGCCCCGCTGGATAAGCTACGAGGCTGCTGCCACTCCTGCGCAGCCCGCACAGACCGCCTCACAGGCGACCGCCTCGGCGCTGACCGTCACCGGTCTGCCGCTGCTGCGCTACGGTGACAAGGGCGAGTTCGTCCGCTCGGCGCAGCTGCTCCTTATCGGGCGCGGCTACTCCTGCGGCTGGTGCGGCGCTGACGGCGAGATAGGGCAGGACACCTATAACGCGGTTGTCGCTTTTCAGCGGGCGACGGGCTTGCAGCAGGACGGCATAATCGGCGCTCAGACTTGGGCGCGGCTGATAGGAGGCTGAGTCCAATGCACATTTGATATTCCGGAATACATATAGTGAGGGTTATTTATGGAGATCTTAAAAACGTTTATCAGTGCTTGCGGTGCGGCGATTGTGGCCGGGATATTTTCACTTATTCTTGCCAACAAGAACGCAAAGAAAGCGCGCAAGGACGAAGATAACCAAGTCATGATGAAGCTCGATGCGCTAGGCGAAAAGCTCGAAGCGCACATTCAGGAGGATGCGGCGGCGAAGGCCGACGAGTCCCGCAGCCGCATTCTGCGCTTTGGCGACGAGGTCAGGCGCGGCGTCCTGCACACAGAGGAGCACTGGATCGATATCCTGCTCGATGTTGACAGGTACGAGGACTACTGCGAGACCCACCCGACGTACGAGAACAACCGCGCGACGGCAAGTATCAAGTATCTTAAAGGCGTCTTTGACGGACGCCTTGAGAAAAACGACTTTTTAAAGTAAAGAAAGGAACTACAAAAATGACAGACATCATTATCGAAAACATCGTGAAGATCACTGCGGCACTGCTGCTCATGCTGATAGGCGTGCTGGGTACATACCTCACTACGCTGGCCGCCAAGCGCGCTGAAACTGCGAATGTTAGCGAGGCGCTTCGCGCTCTGACAGAGGCCGCAAAGACCACTGTTGGCGAATTGCAGCAGACTATTGTTGGACCGCTGAAAGCCGCAGCTGCAGACGGCAAACTGACACCCGACGAAATAGCTGATCTGCGCAACATGCTTGTGGCGCAGACTAAGCAGAAGATGCTTCCTTCCGCAATTAACATCATCAACGCTGCGGGGGCGGATATTGAAGCGATAATCCTCGGTGTCGGCGAGAATCTGATAAACAAGGCCAAGCAGTAAAATCTACGCTACATCGGCCGCTTTGTCCGTACCCTTAAGCTGACCCCCAAAGGCTACCTGTACCCCTAAATTTGACCCCCAAGAGCTGAGCAAGGGTGCTCCTGCCTGATGCTATCTGCAAATACAAAAAAGCCTGTAAGTAGCACACTTACAGGCTTTTTTGCTGGAGCTGCTACCCAGATTCGAACTGGGGACCTCATCCTTACCAAGGATGCGCTCTACCTACTGAGCTATAGCAGCAAAGTATATGCCCCTTAAAAAGGGGCATATGTTGTGGCGACCGAGAAGGGACTTGAACCCTCGACCTCCGGCGTGACAGGCCGGCGTTCTAACCAGCTGAACTACTCGGCCACAGCTCCGTTAATATAACAAATATAGCGGAGTTTGTCAATAGGTTTTTTCAAAAAATTTGCGTCTTATATCACAGCGCCGCATAAATTTCCGCGCCGTGGCTCATGAGCCAGCGATAGAGCAGGATGTCTGCCGCCGCTATCGCCGCCGCAAAGCCCCACGCGCAGATGTTGAAGTCCACATCGCATGCAGCGTACAGGACTATCGGCGGGATCAGCGCCGCCCAGCTTATCAGCATTGTGAACAGCAGCCCCACGCCCGTTTTGACCGCCTGTGCCTCGTTGCTCCAGTCCAGACTCGGATGGCGCAGGTTCTCGACAAGGCCAAGTATGCCCGTGAACACGCCGAACAGCAGAGGGATGATTATCAGCGCCGCCGCGTCCGCCACATCGGGGCGCGCGACGAATACCGCCGCAAGCGAGGCGATAAGTGCGGGGATCAGGCAGATGTAAAGGTGGAGCCGGAGCTTTGCGCAGAGCACCTGCTGCACCGTGACCGGCAGTGACTGCACTATCCACAGGCTGCGCCCCTCAAGATTCACCGACGGGGCGCTGACAAAATTCATGCTGCCCAGCAGGCATATCGCGGCCAGCAGCAGCGGGCACAGCTGCGCGCTTATGCCGGGCATCGAGAACAGCTCCGTTATGTCCGCGCGCTTTATCACGAGCGCCACGGCGGCGATTATCATCATGATCGCGCCGAGTCCGGCGTTGACCATGTACGCGGAGCTGGAGAAGAATCTCGCAAATTCGCGGCCGAGCAGCGCGACGTCCGGAGCCTTGGCCGCCTCGCGCTTTTCGACGTACTTGTTTCTGACCCCGCCGCGCTTCATCGTGGCGGTGCGGATGAAGTTGCGCTCAAGCAGCAGATATGCCGCCGCGCTCACAGCGACGAGCACCGCGCATACCACCGCGAGCAAATCGCCGCGGCCGAGCGCAATAGCCGCGCCCACGGCGTATAGCGGCGACGAGCTGCCTACGGAATCGGCGATGGCCTGCGCCTGAGACTGCGCGTCGCTCAGAAGTCCGGTGTTGAGCTTTATCATCAGCCAGCTGTATCCGAGGATCAGCGCGACGCACAGCAGCATACCGATAACGCCCTTGCCCGTGCCGATATGCGCCGTAATGATGCTGAACAGCCAGCCGAACAGCGCGGACACCGCCAGCGCGAAGAACGGCAGCAGCGCGAATACCAGTGCAAAGGCCAGAACCTCATAGCCGCCGACCGCTCCCAGCGAGCAGCGGACGATGATGACGGGGATCACGACCGGCAGGCTGAACACGAGGTTTATGACGAGCAGCATCACGAGCCGGCTTATCAGAATATCGCCGGGCTTCACGGGCAGACTGAGCAGCAGCTCGTTGTCACGCGCCTCGAAAAGCTGAGATTTGGCGAAAAACACGCTGCCGATGAACATCAGTCCGAAGTCCATCATCACGGCCATCGCATACACGAGCCAGTCAAGCCCGACCGCGTGGAAAGGCGCGGCCAGCACGTCGAACAGATGCCATATGCCGAAGCCCGCCGCACCGAAAGCGTAGACCATCAGAAACGCGAAGCCGATCATCGAGCCTTTGGTCTGCTTGCCCTTCTTCGCCGTCGCGCCGGTGAACCATTTGCCCAAGGCCGTCATGCGCACACGAAGCAGAGCTTTAAGCATTGCCGTCACCCTCCAGTTCGAGGAACACGTCCTCAAGCGAGGAGTCGCCCTTGACCTCTTCCATGCTGCCGCTGGCGATGAGCCGGCCGGACTTGATTATGGCCACTTTGTCGCACAGCTTCTCCGCGACCTCAAGCACGTGCGTCGAGAAGAATATCGCTCCACCCGCATCGCAGTGCTCGCGCATCATCAGCTTCAGCTCGTGCGCGGCCTTCGGGTCGAGACCGACGAAGGGTTCGTCCATGATGATGAGCTTCGGCGTGTGGAGCCACGCGGAGATTATCGCAAGCTTCTGCTTCATGCCGTGGGAGTAGGCTGATATTGGCTGCGCGAGATCGTCTGTCAGACCGAAAATGTCCGCGTACTTCCTGATGCGCTCTATGCGGGCGTCCGCCGGAACGCAGAAGATATCGGCGATGAAGTTCAGATACTTTATGCCGCTCATGAATTCGTACAGATCGGGGTTATCCGGTATGTACGCCATGCGGCGCTTGCACTCAAGCGCGTCGGTCTTGACCGACAGACCGTCCACGTATATCTCACCGGCGTCAAATTGCAGGATGCCCGCGCAGGACTTTATCGTCGTAGTCTTGCCCGCGCCGTTGTGGCCGATGAAGCCGTATATCTCGCCCGGCGCGATATGCAGCGTCAGGTCGTCCACGGCCTTTTTGTCGCCGTAGGTCTTTGTCAGACCGTTGATTTTAAGCATTTATCCTTCCCCCTGTGCTCACTTGATGTCCAGCTCGATCGGCTCGTCGAGCGTTTCAGATACATATTTTCCGTTTTTCTTCCGCTGCCGCACGCACTCGGTCAGCAGATATTCTATCTGGCCGTTGACCGAGCGGAAATCATCCTCCGCCCATGCCGCTATCGCGTCATAGAGCTTCGCGGACAGGCGCAGCGGAACCTGCTTCTTCTCTGCCATTCTATTAATACAGGCTGCCGGAGTTGACTATCGGCTGTGCGTCGCGGTTGCCGCAGAGCACGACCAGCAGGTTCGACACCATCGCCGCCTTGCGCTCCTCGTCAAGCTGCACCGAGCCGCTCTCCTCAAGGCGCTCCAGTGCCATCTCGACCATGCCGACCGCGCCGTCGACTATCATCTTGCGCGCGTCGATTATCGCAGAGGCCTGCTGCCGCTGGAGCATGACCGCGGCAATCTCAGGAGCGTAGGCAAGGTAGGTGATGCGCGCCTCGATTATCTCGATGCCCGCGTCGGAGACCTTCTTCTGTATCTCGTCGCGGATGCGGGAAGCGACCGTCTCGCTTGAACCACGCAGGCTGCCCTCGTCGGCGAGCCCGTCGCCGGTGGTGTCCACGCCGGGCGCCACGTCGTAGGGGTAGATGCGGACGATATTTCTCACTGCGCTGTCGCACTGGAGAGACAGGTACTCCTTGTAGTTATCGACGTTGAAAACGGCTTTCGCGGTGTCAACAACACGCCACATGACGGCGATGCCAATCTCGATGGGGTTGCCGAGGCAGTCGTTTATCTTCTGGCGGGAGTTATTCAGGGTCATCACCTTGAGGGAAATCTTCTTGCTCGCGGACTGGGCAGCGGCGGCCGAGACATCGGGCGCGGAGAGATTCAGCGACAGCCCTTTCGCGGAGCCGCCGTCAACGTCGCCGCTCTGGTTGAGCTTGGTCTTGGCTGCGGGGTTCACGCCGACGCAGAAGGGGTTGACGAAGTAGAAGCCCTCGCCTTTCAGCGTGCCGACGTAGTTGCCGAACAGAGTCAGAACCAGCGCCTCCTGCGGCTTGAGTATCTTCAGGCCGCAGATCGGCACCCAGCCGATGCAGACCCAGACGCAGCCGATGACGAACAGCGCTATGTATCCGTGCCTTGCTGCGCTGTTCACTGCGCTGATGCCGAACGGCGTAGATACGTAATCAACGGCGTTGGCCATGCCGATGCCGCCGATGATCATCGCGGCGATGCCCGCGGCGTAAAGCGCGATGATTATTATCAGGGCGCGCATACCGCGCTTTTTATTTTCAAGTATCTTTTCGGTCATTTTCTTTGTCCTCCATCTTTTTGATATCAATATGATATCACCACGTTATTTTAATGTCAAGTATTTCCGTAAAAATTTTCCGCAAAAAATCCACCGCACGGGACGTGCAGTGGATAAATGTGGATATATTATAATGAATGATTTTACGCCGTTATACGACTTGAAAAATGTAGAACTTGAGATAGTCCGTCTCCGGAACGTTCCAGAGTATGGGGTGGTCGGGCGCCTGCTGGCGGGCTTCGATCTGCCGCAGCTCCACTCCGGCATCCGCTGCGGCAGACTTCAGCATCTTCACAAACAGCTCCGAGAGCATGAAATGGCTGCATGATGCCGTGGCGAAGTAGCCCCCGCGCGGCAGAAGCTTCAGCGCGCGGAGATTTATTTCCTTGTAGCCGCGCTCCGCTCCCGCAACGGTCTTGCGGGACTTGGTGAAAGCCGGAGGATCGAGAATGATGAAGTCGAACGGAGCCTTGACCTGCTTGCCCAGCTCCGGCAGCAGGTCGAACACGTCCGCTACCAGAAAGTCCATCTTGCCGTCAAGCCCGTTCCGCTGCGCGTTGGCCTTGGCCATCTCTATTGCCGAGGCGGAGATGTCCACCGCCGTGACGTGCTCCGCGCCGCCGAGCGCGGCGTTGAGCGCGAACGACCCGGTGTGCGTAAAGCAGTCGAGTACGCGGCGCCCCTTTGCTAGCCGCGCCACAGCGAGGCGGTTGTATTTCTGGTCGAGGAAGAAGCCGGTTTTCTGCCCGTTTTCAACATCGACCTTGTAGAATATGCCGTTTTCGCAGATCTCCGTAACCGGAGATTCCGGGTGCGTCTCGCCGGGGAGCGGGTACCAGCCCTTGTATTGCTCCAGTCCCTCAAGCTCGCGTATTGCGACGTCGTTCCGCTCAAATATGCCGCGGATGTCCTGCCCGTCCTCGCGCAGAACCTCGGCGAGCAGCGGGAACAGCGTGTCCTTTATGCGCTCCATGCCGACGGAAAGCGTCTGCACGACCAGAAGCTCCGAGAATCTATCCACCGTCAGGCCGGGGAAGCCGTCCGCTTCGCCGAATATCACGCGGCAGCAGCCGGTGTCGCTGCCCATGACGACCTTGCGGTAGTCCCACGCGTATTTTATGCGGCGCTTCCAGAATGCCGCGTCGAAGCGGTCGTTCGCGTTGCGGGAGATGAGGCGGACGCGAATTTTGCTTTTGCGGCTGAGAAAGCCGGTGCCGAGGTATTTGCCCTTCTCGCTCACCGCGTCCACAAGCACGCCGTTTTCGGCGTCCTCGCCGCCGGAGACGACCTCCGCCTCGTATATCCATGGATGCCCCTGCTCGACCCAACGCGTGCCCTTCGGGCTTATGACCAGACGCGGAAATTCCCGCTGTGATTTCATATCAGTTCCTGCCTTTTAAAATATTGTGCTGCTATTTTACCACGTAATGCCGCCCGACGCAACGTGTCAGGTATGTATAATGGGCGACGGAATTCAAAAAGCGACAGCGCCTTTGTCGGCTGCTGTCGCTTTTTTCAGCTCTCCATCTGCTTCCCCAGAAACGATGCGACCGTCTTGGCAAGCTTGTATTCAAGCTCCTCGCATGGGATGCTGTTGCGCGGCGTGATAAACATTACGCAGCCCATCAGATCGCCCTCGGAAATGACGGGAGCCGCTATGGAAACGCAGTATTTTTCGTCGTCCGCCACGACCGGCATCGAGCTGCCGCCGGACTCCTGCCGGTAGACGCTGCGGCTCTCCATGACCGCGGCGAGCTGCTGGCTGATGGGCTTGTCCATAAGCTCGCGCTTTGCGCCGCCGGCAATGGCGATGACGCTGTCTCTGTCGCTCACGGCGACAATGCCGTCGGTAGCCTTGCGCAGGCTGTCGCATATCTGCGCAGCGAAGTCGGATAATTCCCCGATCGGGGAATACTTCTTGAATATCAGCTCCCCGTCCTTATCTGTGAAAATCTCCAACGGGTCGCCGTTGCTGATAACATTGTCAGATTTCGGGGCATCGACGAGCATTTTCAGCTCTTTCGGCGGCCGGTTAGCCGATTCCTGAACAACGACAGCGTCTTCCGGCAGCTCGTCGGAGTCGCATACACCGCAGCACAGAAGTGCCTGAACATCGCTCTTGAGCTTCACCTCAATGGCGTCGTCAAATACCGTGATGCGCTCGATAATGAGGTGTAAATCGTCCTGCGAAATGCTCTCCGCGTTAAGGATTCGGTCAAAAACCTCGATGACCGTCTTTGCCGTGCGATTTGCCTGAATGACCGTGTTGCGCTTATCCCCGCTCATGCGGAGCTGATTTTTCACCCCGGCGATCTGACTTACAAGGTCATGCTCCAGAGCGTCATAGGTTTCCTCAATGATGTCCGTATTGTCGGGATCACGCAGGCAGTCCCGGAGCTTTTGCGCCTTGACCGCTTTCAGCTCCTTCTGGAGCCGTGTGAGCTGATCCTCAAGGCTGACGGAGGTGTCTTTTGTTTCGGTGAGAAGTGCTTCTTCCTCGGTAATGGATTTTTGCAGGGAGTCCATCATCCCGGCGGCATTGTCGCGCACCTGCCGGATGGCGTGCTTGACGGCGGAATCGAGGCAGGAAACTTTCGTGTGATGACTGGTGCAGCCGGAAAGTCCCCGCCGATGATACGCCCCGCAGACATAAGCAGGCCGCAGATCGGCTCGGCTCATGGAAAACATCGGACTGCCGCAGCTCCCGCAGTACAGCAGTCCGGAATAGGCGTTTTCGTATTTCTTTACACCGCGGTAATTGGAGCGGGTGCGCTGTGTGCGAAGCTCACGGGTGATGGCGAAAGTACGTGCGTCCACGATGGCCTCGTGGTTGTTCTCAAAGACCCGGTGTTCGGACTCGTCTTTTTTGACATCCGCACCGTTGATGGTCTTGCGGGCGTACTTGCCCTGCCGGAGCGTACCAATATAGAAATCGTTATCGAGGATGCCCTGCACGGTGACGATACTCCATGTGTCACGGGCTTGGAGCTTGGTGTCCTCGCCCTTCGACTTTTTCCATGCGATCTCATTCATGCGCGGCGTGGGGATGTGCTGATCGGTCAGCCAGTTTGCAATGCGTTTATAGCCCCAGCCGGAGTTGTAGAGTTCAAACACTTTTCGCACGATCTCTGCCGCCGGTTCGTCCACCTCAAACGCCATCGTCTTGGAGTTCGTGATGCGGTAGCCGTAGGGAACCGAGCAGATCCACTTGCCGTCCGCCTGCCTGCGCTTGATGACGCTGCGCACCTTTTTGGAGGTGTCGGTGACAGGCATCTCGTTCATGAAAAAGTATATCTGAATACGGAGCCAGTCGTCGTTGGTGGGGTAGTCAATGCTGTCACCGATGGCGATGATGCGTACTCCCGCGTCGCGGAGCGTTTCAAGCTCCACAAGACCGTAGCTGTTGCGGCGGGAAAAGCGAGACAGGTCTTTGACGATGAGGATGTCATACTTGTGCGACAGCATCTTAGAACGCATGACCTGGTACTGCTCGCGCTGAGAAAAGGTGTAGCCGGAGCGGTCACGGTCAACGTACAGATCAAGCGTACTGCCGGGGAAATACTCCCGGACATAGTCCTCAATGATGGCTTTTTGATTTTCGATGGAAGTGTTGTCCCGGTCTTCCTCGAGGTCAACGGAAATTCGCGTGTAGCCGCAGATGGAAAAAGTCTCTTTCATAGTCGTTTCACCTCGCTTTATGTTGGCATACTATTCGCACGTTATCAAGCTGAAAATGCTGGAAATTCAGGACTTTGCTGTTATCTGGCTGCCCATCTTCCGCCTTGTGTGACACAGCAGAGCGGCGGTGTTTTCCTGTAAATTGCCGTCGCCAGAGCGGTAGATGACAGGCTGATACTTCATGCTCTTATACTGTGCAATAACCGGGTGGAGCGCCGCCATGACAGATGCATCGTCGTTTTCCTCTGCCGACAGCCAGATGGCGAGAAGCCGGTCTTTTTCATCGGTGTATATTCTCATATTGCCTCCTTTGGAATGTGTTTCTTATATTGTTTCCTGAATTTTGCGTGAATAAACAAAGACCGTCCTTCCCGGAGGGGAGGGGCGGTCATGATCTCTACAGCTTTCGCCTTCGGACAACGGCGCGGAGTCTCGCACATGAAATCGGGAAATCAAGTGCAGGTATGTCCGCGCTTTCAAGTTTTCAAGGATGACATACGCAAATCTGAGCGGGATTTTTCGTGCTGCTGTTGATCCCGAAAAGCTCCCCGGCAAAACAGCATTGCATCACGGAAACTCTCAAAATAAAGTTCCTTGTCTCTGTACTGAACCGTCCAGCGCAGCGGTGAAATGTTGCTCCTGCGAATGAGCAGAGCGGGCGTGGTTTTCTGTGACATAGTACCCTCCAATTATCATTTTTTCTGATAGCGTCAGTGGGTAGAACACCCTTGACACGCAAGTAAAAACAGCTCCGACCTGACACAACTGACAGGATATCGGAGCTGCTTTCCCATTTCATTCGTTATTACATATATTATTTTTAAGTATAAACCACTGTCAGAACTGTCAGGAAAGCTCACAAAGCATTGATAATCCGTGCATTTTTGAAACTGACAGTGTCAGCGAAGCCTGACAGTCATGACACACTGTCGTAGCCGTAGACGCGCACGTACTGACGCTTTGCATCCAGTGACAGTGTGTAGTCCCGGTAGCAGGTACCGATTTCCGTGTGAACTGTCAGCTCCTTGTATTCCTTGCCGAGATATTCGCATAGCTTATCGCGGAATGCACGGGCTGTTTCAGCGTAGCCGTTGTTGTTATCGACGCACCAGGCGCGATACACGTCGTAGAGCTTACCGGTGGTGCAGTTGTCTTTGTGCTTACGAGGAACCATGCATTCGTGGAAGAACGTGATGACCGTGCTGTTGCCCTCCATGTAGGTGTTACGCGCATCGAGAACACACTTTGGCTCAGAATAGCGGTAGCCGTTTCGGATGACATCCATTAATGCGGCAATGCACTTATAGACGATGCCTTCACGCTCGGCATACATCTTCTCCAGCAGCATCTTGTCCTGCCTGCTGTTTTCAATGACATTGTCGCAGTGTACGATCATGATGCGATCATAGACCCATGCGCCCGTATCACCGCCGAAGTGGGGCAGCTTGTTCATGCAGAACCACAGCAGGCCGCAGTAGGTATATTTGAATTGCTGTTCGCCCTTAAACTCGGCAAACACGCAGTCGCCGCCCGTCAGCAATTTGAATGCATTCAGCTCGCTCACCGTCATATATCGCATATCCGACGCCCCCGCAAGCCGCATTCCGTAGATGCTGGACGTACCAAAGCGCGCCTCAATTTCCTTGAGGTCGATGCCTGTGAAATTATCCCTCCCAAGAAGCCGCTCACACAGCGCCTTGAGCTGGCTCTTGCCGCTGTTGCCGGGCCCCACGAGAAACAGCGACTTTTTCATTCGGTAGCCCCGAATGTTCGATAGACACGCGCCCATGAACTCCAGAAGGAGCTTTGTGACCGCTTCATCACCGCCGGTGAGTGTATGCATGTACATGTCAAATACCGGCGTCGGCGTGGCCTCACCCGTCCAGCGGCACGGAATTTGTATGGTGGAATACACGTCCGGCGAGTGTGGCATCAGGATCGGCTCACCGGAGGATAAGTCGAGAAGCCCATTTTCAAAGTTGATGATACTTTCGTCTGTATTCAAAGCATCCATCGGAATGTAGTTCAGATCGGTCGTTAAGAGTTGGTAAACCTCGTTGACCACGCTCATTTTCACAAGCTCTTCATTGAAATCCTCGATATACCGCTTGATCGCACCCTTGAGCATCTCCGGTGCGTACAGCCGGTAGACTCCGCCGTCATACACATAAATCTGCATCGTCTGCCTGCCGTTGTCGCGCACGAAGATATAATGTAGGTTTTCGCGCACATGCTTTGCCAGGAGCGGTGCGGAGACAATAAGAGTCCCGTTTTTGCCTTCTCGTATGAAGTTCGGCAGAGCGATCTTGCGCTCACGGTAGCTCTCCAACGCCATGCGGATTGTCGCCTCGCGGTAATCCCGCCGCTCCCACTTATCTCGATAGAGCGCGGATGCCCGAAACAGCCGGTCTATCTCCGCGGCATTGTCGCCCACGCGATTTGCCAGCATCGTGCATAACGCCGCGTCCGCCTCCGAGTGCGAGTGATAGCCGGAGATATCGCCCCGGTCATAAAGTGCTGAGAATTTGTCCAACGGCTTTTGCGATACCGGCTTTTTCTCCTCACGGCGCATGTCCTGATTAAGCGTCAGCAAGATCGCCTCGGTGCAGTCAGTACAGGGTCTGTCCTCGACGGCGTTTCCCGTAAACACGGCAAAGCGGTTCGTGAGCCCACCGATGTAAAGCTCCATGTCGTTGCCGGGATTTTTGGTATAGTACCGGTGATCGAGTTTGCGCTTTCCGTCAATGGTTTCTGTGGGTAGACCTGCAGAGTCGCATTTTCCGTACAGATGCAGTCCCGCCCCGCTCTGCGAATACTCGGCGTAGGTGTCGAAGCGGGATAAGATCTCCTGCACGAGCGGGTCGTCCAGCTCCTTGTGATCGATGTCGAGGAAGAACCAGCCCTGCGGGATCACAAAGCCCACACCGCTATACATATATTTTTGCGCGGCGGCGATGGCTTCATCATACCGCACCCAGGTGCCGCGGTATTCCTCGTTGGTACCGGTTTTGCTGCCGTGTGCCGAGCAGGGCACCTTCGTCATGCGCCCGTTTTTCTCAATTTTGTTCCAGCATACCCAGATCGGCATCGCCTTTAATTCACTGAGATTGTCCATTTTGATTCACCTCCATTCCGGGCATGTTGCCCCTCATAATACGGAGATTTGGGAGCCGTTTTGTGGGGGTATTGTCACAGAAAATTTCGTACTTTTTTCTTTGCGGCATTGATGGACTCTGCAATGCTGGAGAAATCCTTGCCTTCCAGGGCGGCAATTTCGCGGAATGACATACCGTCGGCGTACAGGATCATTCTGCGAAACTGCGTATTGGACAAAACCTCCATGGCCTTCCACAGAGCCATATCCCGCTCCTTGCGCAGGAGGATTTGCTCCGGTGTCTCACGGTAGGCAAAGGCTTCACCCTCGTAATCCATGGCATCCATATGAAATTCGCAATGGTCGCGCTCCCTTCGGTCGGCGTTACCTGTGACACGCTTATCCTCCCTGAGAAACTCGGCAACCTCCTCGGTGACCTCCACCATGATGGGCTTACCATCCGCAGTGTAATCGTACTTAATAAACATTTTCCCGGCCTTTCCGCCTGAGCGGTAGAGCCGGGATTTCCTGAAATATAGCCTGACACATGATTTTGGGCGCACTTATTCAGGGGCACATACTTTTTCCCTCCGAAATTGGAGCTTTCAGTATGTATCCCGGCCCTATACGTAATCAGGCTTTCGATATTTTTGAATTTGTTCTTGTGAACAGCTTCAAAATAACATATACTGTTACATGTACGCTAAGTGTAACTGTAACGCTATCTGTAACGGAGGCCGGGAAAGTGGCTTGGGATTTGCTATATGAATGGCAGCCATCGGCTGACCATACGACATCGATCATGGGTGCCGGCGAGATCGGCGGGATACCGGAGCTCGTATATAAGCCGATTCGGTTTAAGGAATATACATGTGAGCCATATAATCTTCAAACGTGGATAAAACCGAAAATCGCCGACAGCGACTCGTTTATGACCGAGCTCGATGCCGACGATGATTATGAATTTTTCACGGGGAAAACGATTTTTTGCGCCCTGTATAATCTTGGTAAGTACCTCAATGATGAGCGTGTCGATATAGGCGATCCGGTGGAGCGCATTGTGGAGTTTTGCACGGAGTATGTACATCCGTATTTTGTTGACGAGCTGGACGACTTAATAGATCAGGACGGATTTGGGGCGTATTTCATGCTGGAAAAGCAGGCGGCTTTCCGTGCAAATCAGTTCCTGCAAGACCTCGGCAGATTGTATAATGCAGCCAGCTTCTATTTTGCGCTGGAGGATGTCAAACGGAAAAATCCGGCAGCGGCGTTACATCTTGCCGAGGACGGGAGATTTTTCGATGGATTGCCGTTTTTTGAAAGGTATCTTCATCCGATACCGGAGGTCGAGTGGAACACAGACGACGCTTCGGATGCCTTTGATATTGTACAGGAAATGCAGAGAGAACAGCCGGTGCCGGGCAAAATTCCTCGCCTGTTCTATAAAGAGATGACGGGCAAGCTGGCGGATATCATGCCGGATTTTCGCGTGAGGGTCAAGGTAGAACCGAGAACCGAGCGCATGGTGCTGGCAGCCGACGTCAACTCTGTGTTCGACATTGCTTGGTTTGTGCTGGCAAGGCTCATTACCAGCGGCGGCCAAAGAGTCAAACAGGAAACAAGCGCCGAAGGAACACCGAAGGAGCTCGCCGTCGTGATCTGCCCCAACTGCGGCGAAGCCTTTGCCCGCCGCTCCAACCGGCAGCAGTTCTGCACAAAAGAAGAATGCCGCAAAGCGCATAACGCCCTGCGGCAAAAGAAGTATCGGGAGAATAAGAAGCTGAAAGAATAGTAGCTCTTGCATAGACAGCAGTCACATGGAACATTCCGTGTGGCCGCTGTTTTTTGCCCTGACGGGCATTTTTAAGTTGACATTGGCATTTTCAAAGCGTAGAATTCACATAAAAGCTAATTAGCTTTTATGTGAATTTTTGCGATAGGAGGTGATGGTATGGTAGACAGATATGGAGAATTGGTGCGGCAAGCGAGAGATGCGAAAAACATATCAGCGAAGCAGCTATCCGAAAAACTAAATGTTTCAGCACCGTTTATTACAGACATAGAAAAGAACCGACGATTACCATCACTTCAAAATCAGAATAAAATAAAAAAACTGCTCGCAAGTAAGCAGTTCCCGGAAACATTATTTGATGACCTTGCAGCAGCAGACAATGAAGATACACGCATTGTTGCCGAAGACTTAGCGAAAATGATACGCAATAAACCTGAAGTTCGGGCCTTACTCAGGACTCTTAATAAAAAGAAACTATCTACTTCACAAATAAAAAAACTAACCGCTTCTATAGGAAGAAATGGAAATGCTACTGAATGAAATTTTAAAAAACACAAAATATAATGACTCTCTTTTCTCTGAGGAGGCACGGCAGTTTATCGAAAACGCCATTATTACCAAAACTGTCAAAGGCAAGGACGCCTAATTCATGGTATGCCAAAAGCGAGGAAAAGAAATTGCACTTAAACCGGAAGAGGCTGTGCGTCAGCTTTATCTCTTCAAGCTGTTTCACGAATACGGTTATCCCACAAGCCGTATCGAGGTCGAATTCCCGATTCATTTTGGCCGTGAAGTGAAGCGTGCTGATATTGCCATCATGGACAAGGATCGCCCAATGGTTCCCTATATCGTCGTGGAGTTAAAAAAGCCTAAGCTGTCTGACGGAAAGGAACAGCTGAAATCTTACTGCAACGCCACTGGTGCGCCCATCGGAGTGTGGACGAATGGCGAGCAACTTTCCTATTATAACCGCAAAGACCCGAACTATTTTGAACCTATTACGAATATCCCGAAAGTCTCAGAAAAGCTCAGCGATATTATCAACGAAAAATTCACTTATGAAGATCTGAAAAAGATTGATAGAATCAGCCAGCAGAAACGTTCTCTCCGCTCCCTTATCCAGGAAATGGAAGATGAAGTGCTTGCCAGCGCTGGTGTGGATTCTTTTGAGGAAATTTTCAAGCTTATTTTTGCCAAGCTCTATGACGAACTGATCTGTGAGCGTGATCCCAGTGCGTATTTGAAGTTCCGCAATTCCGGAGAAACGGATTTTGAACTGAAAGAGAAAATTCAGGGGATCTTTGATGATGCAAAGAAAAAATGGGAAGGCATTTTTACTGACGAAAGCAAGATTCTGCTTTCCCCTTCCCACCTCGCGGTATGTGTCGCAACGCTACAGGATATTAAACTCTTTAATAACAACCTTGACGTTGTGGACGATGCCTTTGAATACCTGATGAGCAAGGCGCAGAAAGGCGAAAAGGGGCAGTATTTCACGCCGCGTTACGTCATTGATATGTGCGTAAAAATGATGAATCCGTCCGTCAATGACAAGATCATCGACACGGCCTGCGGCAGCTCTGGTTTCACCGTTCACAGCATATTCAAGGTGTGGAAAGACATTCGCCGTGAAAAGGGATTACCGGAGGGTGAAGGCTTTACTGCCGCACAGCGTGTTCCTGAAGAAACAAACTTCGTGCGCGACAATGTGTTTGCCATTGACTTTGATGAAAAAACTGTCCGCGTTGCCCGTACGCTGAACCTCATCGCTGGTGATGGCCAGACGAATGTTCTGCATCTGAATACGCTGGATTATTCACGTTGGAACGAAATCACGAAGCAGGAGGATTGGAACGATACCTACAACGAAGGTTTCAAGAAGCTGAAAAAGCTCCAGCCTAAAGGGAGCAATGATTACAGCCAGTTTCAGTTTGATCTAGTCATGGCGAATCCCCCATTTGCCGGAGACATCAAAGAAAACACGATTATTTCTCGTTATGAGCTGGGCAAAAACTCTGCCGGAAAATGGCAGAATAAGGTTGGCAGAGATATTCTCTTTATCGAGCGTAACCTGAACTTCCTGAAACCCGGCGGACGTATGGCTATCGTTCTTCCGCAGGGACGATTTAACAACAGCAGTGATAAGGCTATCCGTGAATATATCGCAGAACGCTGCCGCATTCTCGCTGTTGTCGGTTTGCACGGAAATGTATTCAAACCGCATACCGGAACAAAAACCTCAGTTCTGTTTGCTCAGAAGTGGGACGATGAACTGTGCCCGAAGAAGGACGATTATCCGATCTTCTTTGCGACGATGCAAAAGCCCAGCAAGGATAACTCCGGCAACAAGATTTATCTGGTTGATCCTGAAACAGGGCTGCCCGCGTTGGATAAACACAATCACCTGATTGTCGATCACGACCTGTTCCAGCTTTCCTATATGAAGCAGGACGGAACAGAAACTTTCCTCAATATCCTGACTGATGCTGGTCTGGTTCTTCTTCAGGACCTTGGGCTCAAATTCGTCTTTCCGATCACAAGGTACGGACACCTCCACATCGCCAAAGCTAGTCCGCAGTGTTTTGCTGCTGTGACCGTTGCGGCTGTTGTCCGTGTCCTTATTTTTGTAGTCATACTTACTGTAGCCAAGCTCATCATCCAGCTCTGCCTCCAAGCCATTTTCCATGAACTCGGCAATGGTCTCCTTGAACAGGCTCTGGATGTCCTCCATGCTGCCAATGTTCGCCATCTGCAGCAGTTCTCTGATTTTTTCCCGACGTGCATTTTCTTCTGGGGTGCGATTCTTTCTGGCCATAATAATTACCTCCAATGTGGTGCTTCTATTCTACACCACATCGGGGGTTTACACAAAGTTTGGGATGGTCTCGAAAAATAGCCATTATATCTCTACTTTTCTGCTCCATTTCCCGAAAAAGGGCAGACTACCCCTATATCAGGTTGTGGAGAGTCTTCGCCCAGCGATTGCAAGTGCATACAAATTGGCACAGGCGAACATAGCGTACAGCCGGTTCTCGTTTTTCATCAGACCTCGATACACGGTTTTCTTGTAGCCGAACTGACACTTGATGATCCGAAATGCGTGCTCTACCTTACAGCGCACAGAGGACTTGCGGTTTTCAATATATCGCTCCCAGTCGATTGCGTTGTCAGATACATGCGGCAGCTTTCCGGGACGGCGGTTAATGCGGTAGTCAATGCTGGCTAAATGCTCGTTGCTGGTTACTTTGGGACGCTTCTGGATTCCCAGATATCCGGAATCCCCATATACCACCTCATCATCTTCACGAATCAGCGCTGCGGCTTGTGTGATATCATGCTCATTCGCCGCCGTGACTGTTATGGTATGCACCAGACCGCTGCCTGCGTCTACACCGATGTGGCATTTCATCCCGAATTTCCACTCATTTCCCTTTTTCGTCTGGTGCATTTCGGGGTCACGGGCTTTCTCAGCGTTCTTCGTGGAGCTGGGAGCATTGATGATGGTCGCATCCACAATGGTGCCGCCCTTCATCATATGACCAGTTTGCACCATTACACGGTTGATTGCGTCGAAAAGCAGCTTGTTCAGGCCATTCGCTTCCAGAAGATGGCGGAATTTGCATAGTGTTGTTTCGTCCGGCACTGCTTCTGTCATGAAGTCAATACCCGTGAATTTTCGCATGGCATAGCTGTCGTAGATGGCATCCTCAGTAGCCGGGTCGGACAGGTTGAACCAGATCTGAAGCAGATACATCCGCAGCATTTTCTCAATGCCCATGGGAGGACGGCCACGCTTTCCCGTGGGATAGTAGGGCTTGATGACTCCTACCCACTCGTCCCAGGGTATAATTTCGTCCATGATTTCCAGAAATTCCTCCCGCTTCGTTTTCTTCTTGCGGAAGCTGTATTCGATATCCGTAAATGTTTCCTGCTTCATTCTATTGCACCACCATTGTTTTGATGGTGGTATTGTACCATATCCGGAACCTATATGGTAGTGTGGATTAAATCAGAGGTTCCCTATCTGCAAAACGAAAAAAGCCCCACCCAGAATTTCGGTTATGAGAACGGCATCAAATCTGTCCCGCCTTACGCGGCGTATAACGGATATCCCAACTGTGTAATCCCTTGCGTGTCCAATTTAATAGCAGCCTATACATATACATCATGCTGAATTGGCCTCGTTTGATATATGTTATTTCAATCGCAGCTTGAATCGCATCATCTGTCATGCCGATAGTGATAATTCCTATCATTCGCTGTTTTTCTGACACGGTAAGAGTTTCAAAATTTCATCGTGTGCAAATGTTAAGAATACACCCGGCAGGAGCGTTTTATACTGCCGGGTGTTAAAAGTAATGTGATTATAAGGCTAAAAGGAAAAACAGACAAATTACTACTTTGCGAACAGATATAATATCTGATTTATACTGAGGTAGTTCTTATGTGGAACTGCGAATGACAAATTCAGTATCTAAAACCACACGGGTTTTGGGTGTATGCGGATTGGTGATCAGTTCATAAATCATCTCTCCTGCAAGGCTGCCGATCTGATTGCGCGGCTGACTGATTGTCGTCAGCGCAGGAGAACAGATTCGACTGAACATGGTGTTATCAAATCCCACAACAGCAAGCTCGTCAGGGACCACAATATGCTGCTGGTTAGCGGCTTGAATGACAGCGGCTCCGATAACATCTGATGTGGCAAAAATAGCGTCGGGGCGGTTTGGGGATTTCAGAAAATTCGAGGCAACGGCAAATGCAGTGTCATATGCAGTCATGCTGGAAATTTTATAAATGTATTTTTTCTCAAGATTAATACCGGAATTCTCAAGTGCATCCGCAAAGCCTTTGTAACGCTCTATTGCAAATCTGGCCATCTCGTTGCTGTAGGTAAAAAAACCAATCCGACGTTTACCCTTTGCAATCAAATATTCAACGGCGTTACGTGCTGCACTGTAATTGTTAATTGTAATAGCAGAGGCATTAATCTCGGGATCATATTCGCAGCACTGCAGAACAGGAATCGTTATATTAACATCAATGAATTCTTGGGCACTGAAGGGCCCCATAAAAATGATGCCGGAGGGTCTCAACGCTGAGCACAGAGCCCTTAGTTCTGAGGTGTTAATTTTATCAGGTGTCAGGTATGATGTTGTAAAAAGACCGTAGCGAGAAAGAGTCTCAGAGATTGACGACTCAATCTCACCATAAAATACCGCATTTGATGTGGGAGTGACGATCAGGACGCCGTTGAACCGAGTCGATGGATTTGAAATTTTGCCGGCGTACCCCGATATTTTTACTTCTGATATGATGCGGCTGTAGGTATCTGCACTTACAGATTCCGGATTGTTCAGAGCCCTCGAAACGGTGGCAATGGAAATATTCAGATTGTCTGCAATATTCTGTAATGTTATTTTTTTATTGGACCTACCCGACATGCTGTTAACCATCCTTTTAATATGTTAACGTTATTCTAACACAAAAATACATTAATGTAAATATTACATTAAAAAATGATTCAATGAAAAATAATGCAAAACTTACTGTCAGAATGAACAAATTGAATATTCAGCTATTATTCAAACATCCAATCATTTTTCAGATATGTTGACTAATTTTTAGTGGAGATGATATCATTTACCCGAAATAGCCGATAGGCTAAAATAATTATTCAGGAGAGATAATATGAAAAAAGTTATCAGCATTTTACTTGCATGTGTGATGCTTTTAGCTCTGGCCGCTTGCGGTCAGCAGGCAGCACCAGCCGCCGAGGCTCCTCAGGCAGCAGAGGCTCCCACAGAACCCGAAGCAAAGAAGCCCGTTATGGGAGTCTGCCTCTGGGCAATTGAGGTAGAGTATTTCACCAACCTTGCTCACTGGATGGAAGAAGCCGGTGCAGACCATGGCTGGGATGTAATTGTTGCTTCCGGTGATGCCAACGACCCTAGCTCTCAGATAGACATCATTGAGAACTTTGTGACTGCAGGAGTAGATGCAATATTCATTAATCCCATCAATATTGCTGCGGTTGAGTCCGCTCTAAAGGAAGCCAAGGACGCAGGCATCTTTATTTTCGGCCACAATTATCGCTATGAAGACAGCGAGGTTCCCAGTGTTTACCTTTGCGGCGATCCGGTTGAGGTCGGTGCTCGAATAACCAATATGGCCCACACCATCGCCGGCAATATGGGAGTTGACGATGCAACAATCGTTTGCGGCGCTATGAGCAGCCTTGACAACGAGAACAACTCCAACCGTTCTAAGGGTATGGTTGATCAGGCCAAGGCTCTTTGGGGTGATGATGCAGTCGTGGCAGAGAGCTTCCCTGGAAATGTTGAAGAAGCAATGGCAGCAGCAGAGAACATGTACACCAGCCATCCCGAGATTAATATGTGGCTGTGCTATAATGACGAGACTGCAAGCGGCGTTTACCAGTTCTACAAGGCAAACAACATGGATCAGAGCAAGGTCATTATCGTCGGCGCAGACGGCAATGCCGATATCCTCGAGGCAATCAATGCCGGTACCGCAGTTCGCGGAACACTGAGCCAGGCACTGAATGTCAGAACCCAGGACTTCTTTGCAGCTGCCGATATCCTTATTAACGGCGGAACTGAAGAAGAGGCACAGAAGGTTGCAGGCTACGACCTATTTCTTGAAGTGGATGCAAGCAATGTTGCTGACCAGCTGGCAGCAGCAAACTGGAAATAATCTGGTTCAAAACGCATTAAATGCAGGGATGGATCGATTTTGCTGGTCCATCCCTGTATACAAATGGAGCTGAAATTATGGATAACGATCTTCTTATTATAAAAGGCTTATCAAAAGCCTATCCGGGAGTACAGGCTCTGGATAGTGTGGATATTTCGTTCAAAACCGGAGAGGTTCATGCCATAGTCGGAGAAAACGGCGCGGGAAAATCAACTCTAATAAAATGTATTTCGGGTGCAATAACCCCTGACAGCGGTGAATTCATCCTTGACGGAGCCAATTTTTCGCTGCTGTCCCCCAATGATACGATCCAGCATGGGATCGTAACAGTATACCAGGAGCTTAATCTGATTCCGGCGCTTTCTGTTGCCGAAAATGTATTTGTCGGTATGAAGGTAGATAACAAGCGCCTGTTTGACAGAAGAACGATCGAAGAAAAATGCCAGAAGATAATGGACGGATACAGCATAGACATCAAAGCTGATGCGTTGGTAAAAGATCTGAGCGCCGCGCAGAGACAGCTTGTGGAAATAGTCCGTGCCATTTCGAGAGATGTCAGGATTCTTATACTGGATGAGCCTACATCTTCTTTGACAATACATGAAGCAGACTTTCTTTTTAAGACAATAAAGAGACTCAAGGCAGAAGGAATCACAATAATATACATTTCTCATGTGCTGGAGGAAATATTTGCGCTGGCAGATTCTGTTACAGTAATGAGAGACGGCAAGAAAATAACCACTATTCCCATCGGGCAGACCGACCGCAATGGGCTTATAAACATGATGGTCGGTCACGAGATGACAGAGACCTTTCCTCAAAGAACCGGTCATTCCGATGAAATCGTCCTTGAGGCAAAGAATATTTCAGGCAAAGGAGTCAACGATATATCTTTTTCCCTTCACAGAGGCGAAATCCTGGGATTTGCCGGGCTGGTAGGCGCCGGCAGAAGTGAGCTTATGCATATGATCTACGGTGCAATGCATAAGAGCTCGGGAAAGGTAGTTATTGAAGGAAAAGAAACGAAAATAAAAAATCCCCATGATGCAATCAGTAGGGGGTTGGGAATGATTCCGGAGGACAGAAAGCTGCAGGGCGTGTTCCTAAGAATGACAATCAGGGAGAACATTGAGTCGGCAAATCTGAAAAAACTCTGCAAATTCGGCGTTATGAACGGTAGAAAAGAAATTGCTCTCGCCGAAAGCTTTAGAGAAAAGCTGATGATAAAGACCCCAGGAATCAATCAGCTCGTGAATAATCTCAGTGGAGGCAATCAACAGAAGGTAGCTGTTGCGAAAGCAATGGCACCGGAGCCGAAGATCCTCATCTTTGACGAGCCCACCAGAGGAATTGACGTAGGCGCAAAGCAGGAGATATACAAGCTGATGAGCGCGCTTGTTGAACAGGGCCATTCGATAATAATGATCTCTTCCGAGATGGTTGAGCTTATGGGCATGGCCGATAGAATAATAGTTCTGCACAGCGGAGAATATGCGGGAGAGCTAAGTAAAGGCGAATATTCACAGGAGAAAATACTAAAACTTGCATCCGGAGAAATAACTGGAGGAAAAGAGAATGAAATTGCTTAAGCTGTATAAGAAGGCTGGAATATTGGTATTCCTCCTACTGGAGGCCGTTGTTTTTGCGTTTATTGCGCCGAACTTCCTTTCCGGCAAAAACATAATGAACCTGCTGCGTCAGGTGGCAATGCTGGGAATAGCAAGTACGGGTATCAGCTTTATCATGATTGGCGGAAACGCGGCCGACCTTTCAATAGCCGGTCAGATTCCAACCTTGACAATGCTCTGCGGCGTGTTCATGAAGTGGTGGAATATTGACCCTGCCATCGCAATGGCCATGACACTGGCATTGGGCGTGTTTCTCGGATATCTCAACGGAACTATCATAAAGATTCTTAAAATCAACCCCTTTGTTGTCACATTGAGTACTATGACGATTCTGTCGGGTGTTGCGTTGCTTTTTACAGGCGGCGTGAGCATATCGTCGCTTCCGGAATCTTTCTCCTGGCTTGGACAGGGATACATCTGGAAGGTTCCTGTTCCCATCATAGTAATGTTTGCTTGCGTTTTTGCGGCTCAGTTTGTTCTGTCTAAGACTCATTTCGGTAGATCGGTATATTGCATGGGCGGAAATCCTGAGGCGGCTAGACTTGCAGGTATCAATATTGAGCGTGTCAGACTTTTTACATTCATGATTTCGGGATTCTTTGCGGCAATATCTGCACTGATGATCTCCTCAAGAACAATGATTGCTTCACCTACTGCGGGCTCGTCCTACGGCTTTGATACAATGACGGCGTGTGTTTTGGGCGGGATTTCCTTTGCCGGAGGTGAAGGACAGCTTTGGGGGGCTTTTGTCGGAGTTTTGATAATCGGCGTACTCAATAACGCAATGACGCTTATGAATGTGGGCTCATACTGGCAAAGTATTATAAAAGGCATAATTCTCGTGCTTGCATTGTACCTCGACAGAAAACAGCATGAAGTAAATGTGTAATTGATGAGGTGTTAAAATGAATATTATAACTGAAAACGGGAAACTTTCTATCAGAAATGAAGTGGGCCTGAAACTGGAGATATATCAATCCGAGGAAAACAGATACGGCTTCGGAACAATCTTTCTTAACGGAGTCCAGATAGGCGGATGTGAAAAATCCTTCCTCCATGAGGACAATCACTACGTTTGGGACAATTATCAGGCTGTTAAATACGAAATAGTTGAAAACACCGAAGATAAAGGTGTTATAAGATTCTACGGCACCTGCAATGTAATCGAAAAAACCGCAGAAGAATGGACCCAGAATAATATCAGCTCCAACTGGATATTCACTATTGAGCTTGGCAGACTGTCTCACGCTTTCAAGCTAAATATGCAGGTAGAGCCCTACCTTTGGCCGGGCAGATATCACCCGATATATTTCTCTGCTCCTTTCTACTCTGACATGATGGAGTGTGTAAGCTATCCTATGGAAGCACCGGTCCTCCCTCCCTATACCGGCCACTGGACGATTACGCCCGACATAGGAAAAGTTCCCCTTATGCTGGCCAGAGAAAGGGTAGACGGAAAGACGATAAATGTGGGTATTGGCTATACCCTTGACTATGAGGGACAGGACTATACTCAGGGCGCTCTGTGGTACGATACAGTCAATCAGGACAGAGCGCTCAGACTGGATTTTCCGTACAGACATTACCCCATTCCTGCACAGCCCTCATGGGATAAAGCCATATACGGGCTTGAACCTGAGCTTGGTCTGTTTAAGCACGGCAAGCCCTATACCTGCGATATGATCCTCGCTGTTGCATCCTCTCAGGCTGAGTGCGTCTGGGGATACAGGGATGCATGCGGCTTCAATAGCGACACCGTTGTAAAGCACGATGTGATGAAGGCCGTGAATAAGATGATGAATGGCTATAACACCAATGTTCCCACAATATATGTCAAGGGTAAGGGTTACAGAATGCGCGCCTGGGCGGATTCTGATGAGATTGCCAATTACTACGCCTTCATCACGTTCCAGTCGAATGCTCTGCTTTGCTATCTGCTGTACCTGACCTGGTGCCAGGACAACACTCAAACCTGGGCAAAAGAGCGAATGATGGAGATGACAGAGTTTGCTATCTCAAAACAGAGCGCTTCCGGCGCAATGCCAAGATGCTGGGATGTTGACAATGATATTCCTCACGGTATGGGAGACAACTATCAGGAAGCAGGATATGTATACGACATGATGTCCACCGGTGTCTGTGCTCAGTACACCGATATGATATGCACTCTCATGCAGCAGCGCGGGGAAGCTGTTCCTGACGGATGGAGAAACTATATCGAAAGATGCACGGACTGGATTGTGCGCGTTGTCAACAAGGAAAACGGCTTTGTTAGGGGAACATACAATTCCGAAGACAGGGGTGTGATGAACGGTATTGAAGCCCACTGTCTCTTTGCACTGAGATATTTCTGGAAGAAGACAGGAGAAGCCAGGTATCTTGATGCCATGAAGCTGTATGAAAACAGTATTCAAGAGAGATTTGGAATCAACAATGACTGGTATGACGGAATACTCGACAGCAACAATCTTAGGCCTCCCTATGAGGGAGAGCAGCCCAGAAATTACTACACGCTGAATCTGCTGAATCTTGCGGGATATTACCATGACCGTTATCTGGATTCCGGAGAAAAGAAATATCTCGACTGGGCAGAGGATACCTTTGCATTTGGCTGGATGGGCAGAATGCCTGTAAATATGCCTGGATACGATATGCAGACAAAGGGAGTCATTGAGGAACAGAATGTTTGGGTGTTTTACGATCTTCCTTGGCCCTTCAATTCCTCCTCGGGATTGGCCAGAATGGCGCTGACAACAAAGAATCCGTTCTACGCAGAGTACTATAAGCTGGCGGTAAACACTCAGCTTGAATTTGCACATCTTGATAAGGAGCATCCATTTTGCTCTCAGGTCCTCGGTACCTGCGAAGATAAACGTGCTCCAGCAAACAGGTTTGCAGAGATAGTAAATGGAAAGCATGGCATCTGGCTTACAGGCTATAGCACGCTCTTTATATACGATATGCTTGCGGATTATTCCTACTACTATCTTGGCGGCAAGGATTGGGGGGTCGGTATAGACAACGAGCCCGACTATAATCCCTTAGACAACGAGAGTGAGTATATTGCAGCCTGCAGAGGCAGACTCGTTTGGGCCGGATGGAATGACGGTATTCTTGAGGCAACTATAGAAGGCAACCCAGGTGACGAAGGAAAAATCGTTCTCTGCGGAAATGCGAAAAAAATCAGGAAAATTACCGTTAACGGGACAGAAAAAGAACCAAAATTCACCTATGACGAGAGACTTAGTCATATAACGCTATACTACAGCCAGCTTGATGAAAAGACAGAAGTAAAGATAATTCTATAAGCGTGGGAGTCATCTATGAAATGTTTAACGATTGATGTCGGAGGAACATATATAAAGTACGGACTGGTAGAAAACGGCATCATTTCATGCAAAGGGAAAAAACCTACTCCGGCAGTGCCCTTGAAATGGGGCGAGGATGTTGACGAGGAGCTGGCGATTCTCTTCCGGAAAAAGTACAGGGAATATTTCGATACATTGCGTGAAATATTCCTTGAACTAGGGGACGGGATAGACGGAATAGCAATGAGCGTTCCGGGAATTCTGGACTCTCGGACGGGATATGTCTATTCTGGAGGTGCTCTTTGCTACATATCCGAAATCAATTTCGCCGATGAAGTGAGCAGGCTTTGCAACGGAGTTCCGGTGACTATAGAAAACGATGCCAAGGCTGCGGCTATGGCAGAACTCTCATCTGGCGTACTTAAAGGAATAAAAGATGCTTCGGTTGTACTGTTCGGAACTGCTATCGGAGGGTGTACCATTTGCAACGGGGAAATAATACGCGGCAGCAACCAGTTCTCCGGAGAATTCAGCAGCATCAAACTTAGAAGCAGCAGCGGAACAAAGGAGACATGGGGGAACTTCGGTGTTCATACCATGTATGATGAATACGCAGCGCAGAAGGGAATCGAGAAGGGTGCAGTAACCGGAGAAATGCTGTTTGAAAAAGCCGAAGCGGGCGACAAAAAGGCGTGCGAAATAGTACGCAACTACTGCAGATTAATGTGTGAGCCCATATGCAATCTTCAGGTCGTTACAGATCCGCAGGTCATAGCGATAGGTGGAGGGATAAGTTCACAGCGACTCTTTATTGACATGCTCAGAGAAGAAGTTGAGCGATCCTGCAAAGAAATCAAATCACCGAATTATCCGACACCCACGCTGGTAGCATGTAAGTACAGAAATGATGCGAATCTAATTGGTGCATATTTACATTTTGTCGATATCATGCAGGCTGAAGAAAATGAAAGGACGATGTAAGCATGGGTTTTCCAAAAAACTTTTTGTGGGGCGGAGCAACTGCTGCGAATCAGTTTGAAGGAGCGTGGAATGAGGACGGAAAGGGTGTATCCATGGCCGATGTATGTACCACCGGCGGAGTAAAAAAAGGTCGTGAAATCACTCTTGATGTGCACCCGGATTTGTACTATCCAAACCATGATGGCATTGATTTCTATCATCGTTATAAAGAGGATATTGCTCTTTTTGCGGAGATGGGGTTTAAAGTATTCAGATTCTCAATTGGGTGGACCAGAATTTTCCCCACTGGGCTTGAAGAAAAACCCAACGAAGCGGGACTTGCCTTTTACGACAATGTAATAGATGAGTGCAAAAAATACGGAATAGAACCGTTGATCACCATTTCTCATTATGAGATGCCCATGGAGCTGGCAAAGAAGTATAACGGGTGGCTAGGCAGAGAATGCATTGACAGCTATATGCGTTTTTGTACCGTCATATTTGATAGATATAAAGATAAGGTCAGATACTGGCTGCCGTTCAATGAGATCAATGCCGGAACAATGATGTTCGGGATATACCTGTCATTGGGAATCCTAAATGGGCATGACGGAAATTTCTCTGATGTAGAGGACAACCCTCAGCAGCGGTTTCAGGCACTTCACCATCAATTGGTTGCAAATGCAAAAGCAATCAAACTTGCTCATGAGAAATACCCACAGTTCAAAATGGGCAACATGATTGCATATCATCTTTCATATCCTATCACCTGTGATGCAAAGGATGTCCTTGCCAATGAGCATACAATGCGTATTCGCAACTGGCTGTGCTCAGACGTGCAGGTAAGAGGAGAATATCCCGCTTATATGACTCGCTACTTTGACGAAATGAGTGTTAAACTGAATGTAACACCTGAAGACATAGCAATTCTGAAAGAGGGAACCATAGACTTCTATACATTGAGCTACTATAAGTCAAACTGCAGCTCAGCAGCTTCCGATGATTTGGTCAACCCATATTTGCCCTCATCGGATTGGGGATGGCAGATTGATGAGATTGGACTCAGAATAGCCCTCAATCAGATCTATGATCGCTATCGTATCCCCATCATGGTTGTTGAGAATGGACTTGGAGCGTATGATACGGTTACAGAAGCTGGGACCATCGAAGACGATTATCGTATCGACTATCTGAAAAAGCATATCCAGGCACTAGGAGAAGCTGTGGAGGATGGTGTTGATCTTATCGGTTATACCACTTGGGGATGCATCGACCTCGTGTCCGCCGGAACAGGAGAAATGGATAAGAGATACGGATTCATTTATGTTGACCGGGATAATTTTGGAAATGGAACGCTTGAACGGAAGAGGAAAAAGTCATTCTTCTGGTACCAGAATGTCATCAAGACAAACGGAGAATTCTTAGGAGATATCGAGGACTAATTATTTGTTGTCTATTCCGGGTCTGTCCCAAATTTTGTGTAAACACTGCCGGGCAGTGCAAAACAGAGCAAAAATTTTTCAAGGCGGGAGCGGCGTCAGCTGTTGCCGCCTTGTCTACAAAATAACAGCAGTCTGAGAGCATGTCAAGGGCGGAGGCCTTGGCCTCCGTTTATCTCGACCCTTGACATGCCGGTATGCAGCCGGTCAATCCGGCATACGATCCGCGAAGAACACAGCCAGTTGTGCGTGGATCGCGCTCCAGTCCTGCCGTCTGCCAGTCCATTTCTTTGTAATATCCATCATGGCCAGATACAGCATTTTCAGCAGGCTGTCATCTGTGGGGAACACGGATTTTGCCTTGGTCACTTTCCGAAGCTGTCGGTTAAAGCCCTCGATGGTATTGGTCGTATAGATCAGGCGGCGAACCTCCTGGGGGTACTTGAAATAGGTGCTGAGATTCGGCCAGTTGTCCCGCCAGGACGGAGAGATTTTGGGGTATTTCTTGTCCCAATGCTCGGAAAAGGTATCCAGAGCATCCAGAGCCGCAGACTCATCCACCGCGGCGTAGACCGCCTTCAAGTCTGCCATGAGCGCCTTTATGTCCTTGTAGGATACATATTTGCTGGAATTCCGGAGCTGATGGATAATACAGTTCTGAACCTCTGTCTTGGGGAACGCTGCTTCAATCGCTGCGGAAAACCCGGTCAAATTGTCCGTGCAAGCGATGAAAATATCCGCAACACCTCGGTTTTTCAAGCTATTGAGTACCGTTGCCCAGAATTTGGCGCCCTCATTTTCACCGACCCACATACCCAGAACGTCCTTCTTGCCGTCCAGATTGATGCCAATGGCAATATAGACAGCCTTCTTGACGATCTGCCCCTCGCTGCGCACATGGTAGTGGATGGCATCGAGAAAAACGACCGCGTAGATAGCCTCCAGAGGCCGCTGCTGCCATTCTTTTGCGATGGGCAGGATCTTATCTGTAATGCGGCTTACGGTTGTATCGGACACTTCTACGCCGTAGATATCCTGAATATGCGCTTCGATATCACTCGTGGTCATGCCCTTGGCGTACATGGACAGAATCTTTTCCTCAATATCCTGGCTGATACTGGTCTGGTTCTTCTTCAGGACCTTGGGCTCAAATTCGCCTTTCCAATCACGAGGTACGGACACTTCCACATCGCCAAAGCTGGTCCGCAGTGTTTTGCTGCTGTGACCGTTGCGGCTGTCGTCCGTGTCCTTATTTTTGTAGTCATACTTACTGTAGCCAAGCTCATCATCCAGCTCTGCCTCCAAGCCATTTTCCATGAACTCGGCAATGGTCTCCTTGAACAGGCTCTGGATGTCCTCCATGCTGCCAATGTTCGCCATCTGCAGCAGTTCTCTGATTTTTTCCCGACGTGCATTTTCTTCTGGGGTGCGATTCTTTCTGGCCATAATAATTACCTCCAATGTGGTGCTTCTATTCTACACCACATCGGGGGTTTACACAAAGTTTGGGATGGTCTCGCTGCATGCTGTTTTATCTTTATACATCAATGTCAAACATGGCGAGAAGGCGCTTGAAGGTGTCCTGACCGTCAAGGCAGGTATCGATCAGATAGCCTTTTTCGTTCTCCCATTCGGCAAGGCCGCGGTAGTAAAACGCCTTTTTAGCATCTTCTATGATGAACGGTACGATGCCATAGTGCAGGCATTCCTTCAAGGCAATCAAGCGCCCGACTCTACCATTGCCGTCTTGAAACGGATGGATGCTCTCAAAGTCGTGGTGAAAAGCAATAATATCATCGACAGTAATCACATCAACCGCAGAATAGGAGGACAGCAGTGCCTTCATACGCGCCGGCACGTCCTTCGGCTTCGCGGTTTCCCGACCGCCGACCACATTGGCCCGCTTTTTATAATCACCAACCGCAAACCATGACAGCGAGGCATCCGCTGTGCCCTGCTTCAGAATGCGGTGCAACTCCTTGATGATCTCCTCCGTCAGCTCATCCTCGGCTACGTCGATCACATAGTCAATAGCCCGGAAATGATTGACCGTTTCGATAATATCATCGACGGGAACACCACCCGTGGCATTGATCGTCCGCGTTTCAAAGATCAGGCGCGTCTGATCCTCGCTGAGCTTGCTGCCCTCGATGTGATTGGAGTTATACGTCATGCGCACTTGCAGCTCGTGATACAGTCCGCCGGAGATCTTCGCATCCTTTTCGTCCCGCAGAGTTTGCAGAAGCAGATTGTTGGTTTTTTCGGCGCAAAGCTCCGAAACGGAACAGGAAAAATAATCGGCAATCCTTTTCAGCACATGGTCGGCGATCTTTTCGCCGCGGGACATCTTAGCCATCGTCTTGGATGAAATGCCAAGCTCTGTTGCAAGCGAGGTCTTCGTCATGCCTTTGACTGAAAGGAACCGTTCAAGCCCATCGTAAGAGTAGTACATTTGCGTCACCTCCTTTACTTATTATACTCATATTTGCTGAAAAGTAAAGCTGTATATGCCGACAAGTAAAGGAAATATGTACGATGGACGTAGATCGCTTCGTAGTCCTATACAGAAATGAAAGCTGCTCTTTGGTCGATCTGCATCATAGCCAGACAGAATTTTTCCCACGGTGACAATGTTGTCAGTGACGGGTCGCCCTCACGGATACGCATGGTGCGGCGAATTTCTTTGGGTATGACCACGCGGCCGAGGTCGTCTATACGGCGGACTATTCCGGTTGCCTTCATGTTATATCTCCCTTTTCTGTGTGTATTTGTAATGCTGGCTGACAGTACTAGTCTTTGCTTATTATGGAAGAATATGCGGGCGCGGGTTTTAATTATTTCGATCCCGCAGGAGCGATCCTGCGGGATTTCGTCGTGCAGAATGTCTGAAAATATTGACATACAGACCGGTATTTGGTAATCTCAAATCAGATAAACCGGAAAATTCCGCGAAAGCGCAGAGAAGGGGGCGGCACGATGATGGAAGATTACGAACAAAACGAAAATAGACTAGCCTCAGCCCGCATACATCCAAGAAAAAGTGATGCATTACTGCTATCTAACCTTTTTCTGGTTTGTATAGTTATTCTTACTGTTGGTCATTGGGACCTTCTCATGGGAAAAATATATTTTATTGCATTTGTAGTTTTTATCTATTGTATATTTCTTTATTCTAGGCTGCTTCAGCGGGTATCTGTTGACTCCCGCAAACTGCGATACTATGTTCTCGGATTAATACCCGTGGATATCTACTGGTATGACGTGGCCCAAATTGGCGCAGTCTTTATATTGGCAGAACATAGCATAACAGAAAAAGCTACAGAAACGCTGGGAGAAATGTTCGTCATAGTCCTGAAGCCATGCAAGAAGTACGAGGAGGGTTCCAAAATGCTTCGCTGGTGGAATATTCGGCCTAAATGGAGACATCCATTTCTGGTGAAGAATATTTACTGTGACACAGAAAAGTATAAGGGAATCATTGAAGAGTATTCGCGCAAAAAAGTCAGCTTCGAAAGGATATACGATTGAAAACGTGAGGTGTTGTTGAACACGAATCACGAATATATAATATAAGTTACTTGGGTCATTATCCCGCTGGAGGGCATATTTTCTATGTGTAAAAGAACGAAGATAGCCTACGACATATTAATTGAAAATTATAGAGCAATTATTCGCTATGCCGCAAAAACATCTGATAGTTTTTCGGTTGTTACAGAGCAAGTTAAACCTTTCGGCATAGACCCACCAAAATGCAAGCATGATGAAATTCTAAATTCAATATCTGACTATCTTATAAAACAGGATGTAGGGGTGAAAAGCTGGCCCGGAACGAAAACATCCGCAAATCATATGGTCTTGAACATTTATAGGATGGTAAAATCGACAAGAAATTGGCTAAATGAGAGTCCAAACCTGTTTGTATATCGAGAAGATTTGCCGGAGGATATTTGCTTTTACCGTGATGGAAAAGCGTGGATGTATGTCACAACCCATGAACGTGATATGGCTATAATAAATCCGACTGACGAAGATATGGCTTTCTTTGAAACTATTGAAGCGACAGCATTATCGGCGGACGGGAGAAGCACATGAAGAAATTTGTTATTATATGCATAGCTGTATGCCTTCTGTTTGCTGCCTATGAGAGCCGCATTGAACTGCCGCTGGCTGACAACACAACTCTGGCGGAAGAGCTGATAACTCATACCTATTCCGATGCCGACCTTGCCTTGATTGAAGAGAACTATGACAATATACTCGACCTCGCAAGGGACTACAAAATTGAGTGCATCCGAGACCCAAGGGAGTTTTTTGAAAATTACCTTCCCTATATTGTGCTCATGTCGGATACCGGTAAGCGGGTATTCATATATTACGATGATCCGGTGTACAACGAAAGCAATTATCACTATGACGATAACGATATATACTTCTGCCTGTTTACAGATAAGTTTATGAACTATGATGAGATGAACAGTCTGCTTCAAGATATGGCCAAGAACGGCACGACGAGGGAAGAAGTTAAGAAGCTGTACCCATATGATACCGGACTTTCTTCCACGGCTAAAGGGAACACTCAGTGTGTCGCAGTGAAGGAAGGGGTTTTTGTAACTTTTATATACAACATCAGCGCAAAGATTTCCAGAATTGACTATTACTCTGATGAAGAAATATTCCGCACTGGCGATATTGTGCGCGATCACGATTTGGTTTGGACTATTAAACCCCTGCTGACGATCGACAAAAACTGGTGAACGGACGCCAACAATTATAAAATGGTAGATATTGCAGAAATTATGGATATGCTCGATTGGCATATGCCATATGAAATTCAATCCAAGGGAATATTCTTAGCAAGAGATACGGAAACGATTATTCCGTTTATACAACCGTTAACACCAAAGCATAATAAAAATGTATGGGGAAATTGTGCTCGAATCATAGCAGAGAGAAGCGACGAGGAGCTTAAGCCCTATTTAGTCGAATTGTTAGAATGGTTACAGGATATGAATTGGCCTGGGGCGCTTTGCATTTTAAATAGGCTGCAAAAATACTCGGATAACAATTCTATCCGCAATGCAGTAAATGTTTGCATTGAAAAAGCAAAGAAGCGCAGTGATGAGGCCTGGGAAAGCAACTTACGTTTGCTGCAGCAATGTGCAGAGGGTGACTATGCCGAGATATAATAAAGATAACGTCAAAGGGTTAAAAGAGCTGCTATACAACAGCTATGTTCACGATGCGGAATTGGAAAATGCGGAATTTGACTTTAAAGAAGACAGCATTAAGATCACATTATTCAATCCGATTTTCGGCGCAAAAATCAACTTTACCTTCCTCAACATAGAGACTGCCCTCACGATTAAAGGGGACTGGCAGGGGGAGCGCGCAACGATCGTTTCACTGACTGTGGAAGAAGATTTTTCATATTTGCAGAAATATCTCCCGAATCACGGCGAATACATGGACTCGCTGTACCTGTTGTTTCAGACGTTTTCCGGAAACGAACTGCATATTGTATCAAAAGAAGTAATAGTTGAAATCGTTGAGACAAACTAAATCGAGCCTACGGCATTCCGCCGTAGGCTCGATTCTCATCATCATTTACTTGTTTCTCATCAGTGTTTTCATGCGCAGACTGTGATCAAGGATGCTCTTGCGCAGGCGCAGGTTTTTCGGCGTGACCTCAAGCAGCTCGTCGTCCGCGAGAAACTCAAGGCACTGCTCAAGGCTCATCTGCTTGGGCGGGATGAGGCGCAGCGCTTCGTCGGAGCCGGAGGCGCGGGTGTTGGTCAGGTGCTTGGTGCGGCACACGTTGACCGGCACATCGTCGGACTTCGGGCACACGCCGACGACCATGCCCGCGTAGACCTTGGTGCCCGGCGTGATGAACATCTGGCCGCGCTCCTGAGCGTTCCAAATGCCGTAGGCCACGGCCTCGCCGGTCTCAAACGCGATGAGGGAGCCGGTATTGCGGCGGGCGATGTCGCCCTTATAAACGTCGTACTTCTCAAACACGGAGGCGAGGATGCCTTCGCCCTTGGTGTCGGTAAGGAACTCGTTGCGGTAGCCGAACAGGCCGCGCGACGGAACGAGAAATTCCATCTTAATGCGGTTGCCGACCGGCGTCATCTCAAGGAACTCGCCCTTGCGGGAGCCAAGCTTCTCCATGACCGAACCCATGGAGTCCTGCGGCACGTCGACGACGACGCGCTCGATAGGCTCGCACTTCTTGCCGTCGATCTCCTGATACAGCACGCGCGGGGGAGACACCTGAAATTCATAACCCTCGCGGCGCATGGTCTCGATAAGGATAGACAGGCTCATCTCGCCGCGGCCCGCGACGTTGAAGCTGTCGGTGCTGTCGGGAATATCGCTGACGCGGAGGGAGACGTCCTTCAGCGTCTCGCGCATGAGGCGCTCGCGGATCTGGCGGGAGGTGACGAACTTGCCCTCGCGACCCGCGAAGGGGCTGTTGTTGACGGAGAAGGTCATCTCCAGAGTCGGAGCGCTGATCTTTACGAAGGGCAGAGCCTCGGCCGCGCCGCGGGCGCAGATAGTGTCGCCGATCGTGACGTCGCCGATGCCGCTCATGGCGATGATGTTGCCGGCACCGGCCTCGGTCACGGGGACTCTGTTCAGCCCGTCAAACTGATAGAGCGAGACGGCCTTGGCTTTCATCGACGGCTCGTCGGGCGTATGATAGTTGCAGACCTCGATCTCCTGATTCTGCTTGATGACGCCGCGCTCGATGCGGCCGATGGCGATGCGGCCTACGTACTCGTTATAGTCGATGCTGGAGACGAGCATCTGGAACGGCGCGTCGAGATTCATCTCGGGCGCGGGGATGTACTGAAGAATAGTGTCGAACAGGGGCTTGAGATCGGTGCCGGGGACGTCGGGCGAATAGCTCGCGGTGCCCTGACGGCCGGAACAGAACAGCATCGGGGAATCCAGCTGCTCGTCGGTCGCGTCGAGATCCATCAGCAGCTCCAGCACTTCGTCCACAACCTCGTGGATGCGCTGATCGGGGCGGTCGATCTTGTTGACGACGACGATGACGCGGTGCCCCAGCTCGAGCGCGCGGCTGAGCACGAAGCGGGTCTGCGGCATGGGGCCTTCGGCTGCGTCAACGAGCAGGATAACGCCGTTGACCATCTTGAGTATACGCTCGACCTCACCGCCGAAGTCAGCGTGACCCGGGGTGTCTACTATATTTATCTTGGTGTCGCCGTACCATACGGCGGTGTTCTTGGCCATGATGGTGATGCCGCGCTCACGCTCAAGGTCATTGGAGTCCATTACGCGGTCCACGATCTCCTGATTTTCGCGGTATACGCCGGACTGCTTGAGCATTTCGTCGACCAGAGTGGTCTTGCCGTGGTCAACGTGGGCAATGATTGCTACGTTTCTGAGTTTGTCCATTTATCGCAACTCCCTTGCGTTAGATTTGTCTCTGATTTTATTTTCAACACAAAACTGAATTTTAACACCAGTGAAACTAAAAATCAACATAAAAGCGCAATTTTTGCTGAAATTTCGGGAATTTTTTACCCGCCGCGTCCGACACGGTTGAAAAATGCGGGCGCAGGTATTATAATCAAGAAAAAAAGTCAGGAGCGAGCTATGAGCGATAATTTCTTTGCATATATATCCCGCATGCGGTACATTGTCCGCTGGAGCCTTATGCGCAATTCTCTGCCGGAAAATATTCAGGAGCACAGCCACATGGTCGCCGTCATCGCCCACGCGCTGGGCGTGATACGGCGCGACGTGATGGGCGTCCCCTGTGATCCGAACGAGGCGGCGGTCGTGGCGCTGTTTCATGACAGCTCCGAGATTCTCACCGGCGACCTGCCCACGCCGATAAAATACCACAGCGAGGAGATCAAGGGCGCTTACCGGCAGGTGGAGAATCTGGCATGCAACATGCTGCTGGACACGCTGCCGGACGAGCTGCGCGGCGCGTATGAGCCGCTGCTGACCGGCGAGACGCAGGAGCGGCTGCACGACATCGTCAAGGCGGCGGACAAGCTCTCGGCGTACATAAAGTGCATCGAGGAGCGCAAGGCGGGCAACAACGAGTTTCTGTCCGCGGAGAAGCAGAACCGCGAACAGCTGGAGGCAAACCCGCTGCCGGAGGTCAAATATTTTATGGAGCACTTCATCCCCGCGTTTGAGCTGACGCTCGACGAGCTTGGGACTATCTGATAAGCGAGGAGAATTTCAATGGAACAGACAAAACTTGACCGTATAAATGAGCTTGCGCGGCTCGCGAAGGAGCGCGAGCTGACCGAGGCGGAGCAGACCGAGCGTGCGGCGCTGCGCAAGGAGTATATCGAGGAGTGGCGGCGCGGCACAATAGAGCTGCTTGAGAACACCTATATCGTCACACCGGACGGCGTGAAGCACAAGCTCCCGAAGCGCGGCGAAAAGAACGCGAAAATAGTCCAGTTCGACCAGATAAATAAAGACAAATAAAAAAATTCCCATGAAGAGAAATCTTCATGGGAATTTTTTTATCGCTCAGTGCGTTTCGTTGTATTTCTTTATTGCGACGGCGAGGATATCCATCGCGCGGGCGAGATCCTCCTGTTTGAGGACGTACGCCATGCGAACCTCGTTCTTTCCCTTGCCGGGAGTGCCGTAGAACGGCTCGCCGCAGGAGAACATGACGGTCTCGCCATTGTCGTCAAACTCGTTGAGCAGCCATAGCTGGAACTTGTCCGCATCGTCAACGGGCAGCGCGGCCATTATATAGAACGCGCCCTTCGGCTGTGCGTAGATAACGCCGGGGATGCTCGACAGCTTCTCGACCATGGTGTCGCGGCGGCGCTTGTACTCGTCGCGCGTCGCGGCGAAATAGTCCTTGTCCACGGAGTAGAGCGCGGCGGCGGCGACCTGGTCGGTCGTGGAGGCGCACAGACGGCACTGGCACCATTTCATTGCCTGAGACATGAACTCCTTGTTCTTGGAGATGAGCAGGCCGATACGTGCGCCGCAGGCGGAGAAGCGCTTGGACACGGAGTCGATAACGATGACGTTGTCCTCGTAGCCCTCGTACTGAAGCGCGCTCTGGAGCGGCTCGCCGCCGTATACGAACTCTCTGTACACCTCGTCGCAGACGATGAACAGATTGTGCTCCTTGGCGATGTCGAGCATCAGCTTCAGCTCGTCCGGCGTGAGGATGGTGCCGGTCGGGTTGCCGGGGTTCGTGACCAGAATGGCGCGGGTGTGCTCGTTTATGCAGGCTTCGACGCGCTCGCGCACGGCGTAGCGGTAGTTCTCCTCCGGGCAGGTCGTCAGCGGATGGATGGTAGCGCCGGCGAGGGTGACGGAGGTGTGGTAGTTCGGGTAGAACGGTTCGGGGATGATGATCTCGTCACCGTCGTCAAGCAGCGTCGCCATAGTCATCTGAAGCGCCTCACTGCCGCCGGTGGTGACAAGGATATCCTTCTTATCCAGCTTTACGCCGATATTGTCGTAATAATTGCAGACCGCGTCGATAAGTGCGGGAACGCCGGCGGAGGGAGCGTACGCGAGGACAGGCTCGCTGAACTCCCGCATGGCCTTGAAGTAGGCGTCGGGGGTCTTTATATCAGGCTGGCCGATGTTGAGATGATATATCTTTATGCCGCGCTTCACGGCTTCGTCGGCGTAACCGTTAAACTTTCTCATCGGAGAAAGACCGCATTTTTCCATTTTTGATGAAAACTTCATCACAGGTTCACCCCTTCAAAAAATACTTTTACGCATTATATCAGAAAACTGCACGCTGTTCAATCTTTTTTTGAAAAACATGAATCAGTACTTGACAAACATCCGAAATCGGAGTAAACTGCGCAATGTTTCCGAAATCGGATTTATAAATCGGAGGTGCGGATATGGACGAAAAACTGAGACGCCAGATGCAGACGCTTGACAGGCTGTATAAGGAGTCGGACAGAATAGGCGATGATTATGCCGCGCATTTCGGCATGAACAATACCGCGTTCTGGGTGCTGTATACGCTCAGCCGTGCGGACAAACCCGTGACGCAGAACGACCTGTGCGAGGAGTGGTTTTTCCCGGCACAGACAATAAATTCCGCGGTGAGCGGGCTGGTAAAAAAGGAGCTTGTGCGGCTTGAACCGATACCGGGCACGAGGAACCGAAAAAGCATCGTCCTGACGGAAGCGGGGCGGGAGCTGTGCGGCAGGACGATAAGCGTAGTCGACGAGATCGAGCGCGCCGCGATGCTCGGCTTCACAGAGGAAGAGCGGGAGCTGTACCTCAGCCTTTTCCGGCGGCATCTTGAAAATCTGAAGAAAGCGAGAGCCGAGCTGTTAGGCGAGACGGAGAATAAATGAAGAATCAGAGAGCGAGAAAAGTTGCAAATTACGTTATACCGACCGTACTGAGCCAGTGCGCGTTTTTCCTGTTCACGATAGTTGACGGCGTGTTCGTCGGCAACGGCGTCGGGACGGACGCGCTGGGCGCGGTGAACCTCGCCATGCCGTTCATCATGGTGATAGGCGCGGCCTTCATGCTGACGACGATCGGTGGCGTCACGGTTGCGGCCATACGCCTCGGCCGCGGGGACATCCCCGGCGCGAATCAGGCGTTCATGCATTCGCTGGGCTGCACGGCCGTCATTGCAACGGTGTTCTCCGTCATCGGCATCGTGTTCACACGGCCGCTGGCGGCGCTCCTCGGCGCGGACTGGAACTATATTGACATGGTCTGCGACTACCTGCTGTGGTACAGCATCTTTACGCTGCCCGCCGCCATATCGACCACCCTTCAGGGTTTCGGCCGCAACGACGGCGCGCCGGTGTTCGTCATGGCCTCCACCATCGTCAGCACCGCGCTGAACATTTTCCTCGACTGGTTGTTCGTTTTCCCGCTGCAAAAGGGCATCGCGGGCGCGGCAATAGCCACGGGCATCTCGCAGGTGGCGGGACTTGCGATAATCGTCGTGCACTTTGTCAAAAAGCGCGGTGTGCTGAGAATAGCGCCGGTGAAGTTCGATGCAGCCCTTGTCGGCAAGATACTCACACGCGGCCTGCCGGAGATGCTCTCCCAGCTCACAACGCCGGTGACGATCCTCTGCATGAACCTCACACTGATAAAGTACATCGGCGACGACGGAGTGAACGCGTATTCGATAATCGGGTACATCATATCGTTTGCCTATGCGATATTCATGGGTGTGTCGGAGGGAATGCAGCCGCTGTTCGGCCGCAGCTACGGCGACCAGAACGAGGAAGACCTGCGCTATTTCCTGCGTGCCGGCGTTATCGTCAGCTTTGGCGGCAGCGCCGTTGTATACGGGCTGATAATCGCCCTCGGAGGGGTCATCTGCGCGATGTTCGGGGCGGACGCCCCGGCCACGGCGATAACCGTAGCGGCGATACCGCGTCACGGCTGGGCGTTCCTGTTCGCGTCGATGAATACGATTCTCTCCTCGTACCTGTATTCCACCAAGCGCACGCGCGAATCCGCAGCGGTGAATGTCCTGCGCGGCTTCATCCTCACGCCGCTGTGCATCGTGCTGATCTCGGTGGCGACGAGCGGCGCGGCTGTCTGGTACGCGGTCGGCGTGGCGGAGCTTATAAGCTTCCTGTGCGCGATGTTCATCACGCGCCGCTCCGAGCGCGGCGGGGTACGCTTCAGTGAGGACTGAGCAAGTTAATAAGTATATGACCGGACGGAGCCTTCCGCCCGGTCATTTTGCTTGATACGGGGCGCGTTTTTTGATAAAATACAATAAGTAGTATAAAACGTGAGAGGGCTCAATAATGCTGAGACTTTTTACCGGCCGCGCCGGTACGGGCAAGACCGCAGCGGTCATAAATGAAATACATACGGCGGTTCTCGAAAAGCGGGGACGCCGCCTGCTCATAGTTCCGGAGCAGTACAGCCATGAGGCGGAGCGCGAGCTGTGCCGCGTCTGCGGCGACAGCATGTCGCTGTACGCCGAGGTCATGAGCTTCACCGGGCTTGCGCGGCGCATAGCGTCCCAGCAGGGCGGCGGCGCAGCGCCATATCTCGATAAGGGCGGGCGGCTGCTGTGCATGGCGCTGGCGCTGGACGGCGCGGCGTCGAGACTGCGCGTGTACGGTTCGGCGGGGCGCAGGGCGGAGACGCAGTCGGCGCTGCTGGCGGCGGTGGACAGTCTGAAGGCCGCCGGAGTCGATTCCGAGGCGCTCTATGCGGCCTCGGAGAGCTGCCCAGGCGGGCTTGGGGACAAGCTCGCGGACATGGCGCTGATACTCGAAGCCTACGACGCCGTCGTCGCGAACGGACACGCCGACCCCGCCGACAGGCTGACCGTGCTTGCTGAGCAGATACTCGACAGCTCCATGGGGCCGGATGACCATATATATGTCGACGGATTCATAGATTTCACGTTTCAGGAGCGACAGGTGCTGCGTGCGCTTTTGAAGCGCGGCGTGCAGCTCACCGTATGCCTGACGATGGATGAGCTGCACGGCGAGAACGAGATATTCGAGCTTTCCCGCCGCAGCGCGCGCGAGCTGCTCGCCTATGCGGGGGAACTTGGCGCGGAGACGGAGACGCGGCATTTCGCGTCGGGAACCTGCGGCGACGCGCTCGATTTCTTCGCCGAGAATATGTTCAGCTACTCCGCCGTGAGCTTTCAGGGCGAGCCGAACGATTCGGTGAAGCTCATGACGGCGGACGGCATGGTGGCCGAATGTGAGTTCGCGGCGGCGCAGGCGATATCCCTTGTGCGCGACGGCGGCTGCCGCTGGCGCGATATCGCGGTCGCGGTGCGCGGTTTTGACGAATACCGCGCGGCGCTGGAGAGCGCGTTCGAGCATTACGGCGTGCCGCTTTTCATGGCGCGGCGCAGCGACCTGCTGTCGAAGCCGCTCCCCGCGATGATAGCCGCGGCGTATGACATCGTGTGCGGCGGCTGGGAAGTCGACGACGTGATAAGCTATATGCGCACGGGCCTGACCGGACTTGCGCCGGAGGACTGCGACGCGCTTGAAAACTATATCTTTAAGTGGCAGCTCCGCGCCGGAGCGTGGAGCCGCGCGGGCGACTGGCGGCAGCATCCGGACGGCTACAACGCCGAGTACACCGAGGAGACCGCGGAGCGCCTGAAAAAAATAAACGCCCAGCGCTATGCGCTGGGCGACCCGCTGCTGCATTTTGCCGCACATGGCCGCGAAGCGTCCACCGCGGCGGAGCAGGCGGCGGCGCTGGCGGACTTTTTCGATGAACTGAAGCTCTCCGAGCGCCTGAGCGAGCGCGCGGAGCAGCTTATGGCCGCGGGACGGGAGAGTCTTGCGCGCGAGTACGCGCAGCTGTGGGATATCATCGTCTCCGCGCTTGAGCAGTGCGCCGCGATACTCGGCGACACGGAGATGGACATGGAAGGCTTCGGGCGGCTGTTCACGCTGATGCTCTCGCGCTACGATGTGGGCGTGATACCCGTGTCGCTCGACAGGGTGTCCGCCGGTGATTTTGACCGTATGCGCCGCAGAAATATAAAGCACCTCATCGTCCTCGGCGTGAGCGACGAGCGCCTGCCCGCCGCGTCCGGCGACACCGGAATATTCTCCGACGAGGAGCGGAAGCGCCTGCTTGAGCTGGACATCGACCTCGGCGGAGCCGGAGACGGGGAGCTGTGGCGCGAGTTCTCGCTGATATATAACTGCCTTAGCCTGCCGTCAGACAGCCTGACGCTGTGCTGCCCGCTTGTGAATTCCGAGGGCGCGCCGCAGCGTCCGGCCTTCGTATACAGCCGCGCGGCGGCAATATTCGGCCTGCAGCCGCGGCACGCGGATATATCCGAACTGCGCATGTCCGCCGAAGCGCCCGCACTGACGCTTGCGGCGCACGCGGTGAGCGGCGGTACGGCGCGCGAGCGCTCCGCCGCGGAGTATTTCCGCCGGATGCAGCCCGAACGCTTCGGCAAGCTTACCGCCGCCGCGAAGATGAGCCGCGGCCGGCTGTCACCGGAGGCGGTGCGCGCACTGTACGGCAGACGGCTGAAGCTGAGCGCGTCGAGGATAGATAAATTCGCATCGTGTAAATTCGCATACTTCTGCCAGTACGGCCTGAACGCGCGCCCGTATGAACCGGCGGGCTTCACGCCGCCGGAGATCGGCACGTTCATGCACTATGTGCTGGAGCACACGGCACGCGACGTGCGTGACCGCGGCGGCTTCGGCGCCGTCTCGGACGACGAACTACGCGAAATCACCCAGCGCCATGTGGACGGCTATGTGCATGAGCAGCTGAACGACTTTCAGGAGAAGTCGCAGCGGTTCATATACCTCTTCCGACGCCTCGGCAAGGACGTGTTCCAGATAGTGTCGGACATGGCGGCGGAGCTGCGCCGCTCCGATTTTGAGCCGCTCGACTTCGAGCTTGACTTCTCGAAGATGAGCGATATCCCGCCTGTGGAGCTTGGCGACGGCGACGGCGCGGTGACGCTCACCGGCATTGCCGACCGTGTGGACGGCTGGCTGCACGACGGGCGGCTGTATCTGCGCGTGGTCGATTATAAGACCGGCAAAAAGAGCTTTTCACTCTCCGACGTGTGGTACGGGATGGGGCTTCAGATGCTGCTGTACCTGTTCGCTCTGGGGCGCGACGGGGAGAAGCTGTACGGCCGCGAGATCGTACCGGCAGGCGTGATGTACGTCCCCGCGCGCAGCGTGATCCTGCCCGTCAGCCGCGACTGCGGCGACGAGGAGGCACAGCGTCTGCGGCTGGACGGCGTGAAGCGCAGCGGCGTTGTGCTCGACGAGGCGGAGGTCATAGAGGCCTGGGAGCACGGCGAGGACAAGAAATACATCCCCATCCGCATGAGATACGGCAAGCCGACGCCCGACTCGCTTATGACGGCGGAGCGGCTCGGCCTGCTGTCACGGCATATCGGAAAGACGCTCACGGACATGGCGCGGCAGCTCAATTCCGGCAGTATCGCCGCCGATCCGTATTACCGCAGCCAGCAGGAGAACGCCTGCCTCAACTGCGACTACTTTGACGCCTGCCACTTCTCGCAGGGCGAGAACGGCGAGAGCTGCCGCTTCCAGCAGAAGATACCGGCGGACAAGGTGATAGAGATGATGGAAGGGGAGGATGGCAATGGCTGAATTCAAGCCGACCGCGTCGCAGGCAGCGGCGATAAGCGCGCGCGGGAGCGCGGTGCTGGTGTCCGCGGGCGCGGGCAGCGGCAAGACGCGCGTACTCACGGAGCGCCTGATGGGCTATATAACCGACGCCGAACACCCCGTCGATATCGACAGCTTCCTTATTATAACCTTCACGCGCGCCGCCGCGGGAGAACTGCGCGGGCGCATTATGGACGAGATAGCGAACGCGCTTGCCGCGGATCCCGCCAATAAGCGGCTGCGCCGCCAGAGCGCGCTGTGCCAGAAGGCGCAGATAGGCACGATACACAGCTTCTGCGCGGCGCTTCTGCGTGAGCACTGCCACGCCTGCGGCCTGCCGCCGCAGTTCAAGATCGCGGACGACGACCGCATCGCGGTGATGAAGTCGGCGGCGCTGGAGCGGGTGCTGGACAGGTACTATGAAAACGTGGACGCGCATCCGGGCTTCGCGCTGCTGGCGGACACCGTCGGCGCGGGGCGCGACGACCGCCGCCTTGGGACGCTGGTTCTGACGCTGCACGACAAGATGCAGTGCCATGCGCGGCCTGAGCAGTGGGCGGCGGAACAGGTGGCGCTGCTGGGCGAGACCGGAGACGACGCCGCGCAGACCCCGTGGGGGCGCGAGATAATCGGGCGCGTCAAGTCGATGGCCGAATACTGGGCGGCGGAGCTTGAGCGCGTGCTGCACGCGATAAGCGCGCAGGAGAAGATAGCCGCCGCCTATACGGACAGCATCGCTGCGACGGCGGATCAGCTCCGCGAGCTTCGGCGCTGCCTTGACCTCGGCTGGGACAGGGCGTGCGCCTGCCTGCCGATCACGTATCCGGCCTTGGGGCGGCTGGCGAAATCGCCTGACCCGGCGCTGTCGGAGCTTGCGAAAAATCGCCGCACGGCCTGCAAAAAGGCGACGGAGAAGATCGGGGACATGCTCTATTCCGACTCCGAAAAGCTTCTGAGCGAGCTGCGACTGACCACTCCCGCCATGACGGCGCTGCTGGCGCTGACGCTGGATTTCGCCGGCGAGCTGACGAAGGACAAGCGCCGCGCGGGGCTTGTGGATTACGGCGACCTTGAGCATATCTCGGTGCGGCTGCTGACGAACGAGGACGGCAGCCCGTCCGCGCTGGCGCGACAGCTCGGCGGGCGTTTCACGGAGATAATGGTCGATGAATATCAGGACGTCAGCCGCGTGCAGGGCGAGATATTCCGCGCCATATCTAGGGACGGGAAGAACCTCTTCATGGTCGGCGACGTGAAGCAGTCGATATATCGCTTCCGGCTGGCCGACCCCGGGATATTCACGGAGAAGTATCTCAGCTACGCCGACTGTGATGCCGCCGCCCCAGGCGAGCCGCGGCGCATCATGCTGCGGGAGAATTTCCGCTCCCGCAGCGAGGTGCTGGACGCGGCGAACGCCGTGTTCGGGCTGTGCATGTCGCGCGAACTGGGCGACATCGACTATGACGAGGCAGCGGCGCTCAAGTGCGGCGCGAGCTATGAGGGCGAGGCTCCGAAGCCGGAGCTGCGGCTGATAGAGCTGCCGCGCAGCTGCGGGGACGAGGACAGCCCCGACAAGACCGAGCTTGAGGCGCAGTATGTCGCGGCGCGCATCCGCGAGCTGATAGACGTGCGCACCGAGGTGAGCGGCAGGGGCGGTATGCGCCCGCTGGAATACGGCGACATTGCGATCCTGCTGCGCTCGGCAAACTCGATCGGCGGCGTGTACAGAAACGCGCTGGTGCAGCAGGGCATCCCCGTTGCGTCGGTGCAGGGCGGCGGCTTCTTTACCTCGATAGAGATATCGACGATGATGTCGCTGCTCGCGGTCATAGATAATCCGTATCAGGACATTCCGCTCATCGCGGTGCTGCGCTCGCCGGTGTTCGGCTTCACGGCGGACGAGCTGTCCGCCATACGCGCCGCCGGTAAGCGCTGCGATTTCTACACGGCGCTGTGCGCCGCAGCGGAGACGGACGAGAAATGTGCGGGCTTTGTCAGAACGCTCGCCGGATTCCGCGCGGAAGCGCCGGATATGAGCGCGGCGGAGCTGACATGGCGGCTCTGCGGCGAGCTGGACATGCTCGCGATATGCAGCGCCATGACGGACGGCGAGCAGCGCCGCGCGAATCTGCTGGAGCTTGTGGAGCTGTCGGAGCGCTTTGAGAGCAGCGGATACCGCGGGCTGCACCGCTTCGTGCTGTGGCTGCGCCGTCTGGCCGAGAAGGGACAGGAACCGGCATCGGGCGCGGCATCCGCGTCGGCGGTGCAGATAATGTCGATACATAAATCTAAGGGGCTTGAGTTCCCAGTGGTGTTCCTGTGCGACACCGCGCGGCGCTTCAATAAGCGCGACAGCCAGGACTCCGTGCTTGTGCATCCGCAGCTCGGCCTCGGCCCGAAGCTGACGGATACGAAGCGGCGCATCGAGTACCCGACGCTGGCCCGCCACGCGATACGCCTGCGCCTTGAGCGGGAGACGCTCTCGGAGGAACTGCGGCTTCTCTACGTCGCACTGACGCGGCCGAAAGAGCGGCTGATCGTCACGGGTGTTGTGAAGGACGCGGAGAAAACGCTGGCGAAGGCGCGCGAGGCGGTCACAACGCCGATGGCGCCCGAAGTGCTGGCCTCGGCGCAGTCGATGCTGGACTGGCTGATCTATTCCGCCATCGCCGACGGCGGGCGGCATATCGCCATGGAGACTGCGGAACCTGCGGCGGCCGCGCCCGTGCGCGCGGCGGATACGCCAGTGGAGGGCAGCGACGAGGGAATGATCGCGGAGCTTGAGCGAAAGCTGAGCTTTGAATATCCGTATGCCGATGCGGTGCATCTCCCGTCGAAGGTCACGGCGACGGAGCTGAAAGGGCGGGACGCCGCGGACGAGGACGCGCAGAGCGTTGCGCCGAAGCCCGCGCCCAGCTTCCGCACACCGGATTTCGGCAGGGTGAACCGTCCGGCCACGGGCACGGAGCGCGGCGTTGCGACGCATCTGGTGCTGCAATACATGGATTTCTCCAAAACCGGCAGCATCGCGGAGATAAACCACGAGATCGCGAGGCTGGAGGAGGAAAAGTTCATCACGGCGCGCGAGGCGGAGGCCGTTGACGCGGAAGCGATAGACGGGCTGTTCCGTTCGCCGCTGGGGCGGCGTATGCTCGCAGCGAAAAATATGCGCAGAGAGTTCAAATTCTCGCTGCTGGTCGGCGCGGATGAGGTGTTCGGCGCGGCGGCGGGCGAGCAGGTGCTGCTTCAGGGCGTTGTGGACTGCTGCATCGAAGAGGATGGCGAGCTTGTGATAATCGACTACAAGACGGATCGCGTCCGCGGCGCTGCGGTCGAGCGGCGAGCCGAGACCTATGCCGGTCAGCTGCGCGCGTATGCCGCGGCGATGGAGCGCATAACCGGAAAGCCGGTTCGGGAGTGCGCGCTGTATTTCCTCGCGGCGGGCAGGACTGTGACAGTCCAGCTAAAAACGCGGAAATCTGAGGAAAATTCTTAAAAATACTTGCATTGCGCGCCGCACTGTGTTACAATTCCATTTGCGTCTTGTAACTATGCGTCCGCGCACAATCAAGGCAGCACATGACGAGGAGACAGAACCATGAAGGAAGGAATCCATCCTAAGTACGAGCAGACCACTATCAAGTGTGCTTGCGGCGCCGTCATCGAGACCGGCTCCACCAAGAAGAACATCACCGTTGAAATCTGCTCCAAGTGCCACCCCTTCTACACCGGCAAGCAGAAGCTGGTCGACACCAGCGGCCGTGTTGATAAGTTCAACAAGAAGTACGGCATAAAGTAATTTGCTTATGACAAAGCCTGTGCACCGCACAGGCTTTTGTCATGCATTTTTACTTGAGAGCTTACTAAATAGGAGCCTTTTTGCATAATGCAAAAATCAATGAATATTCGCACATCAAAATATACAAACCGCGCCGGATAAATTCCCGTCCGGCGCATAAAATTTCACAAAACGTGAAATTGAGCAAATATTTATACAAAATATGCTTGACTTTATTGAATAATCCTGCTATTATTCAGCATGTCAAGTGAATATTAATTCATTGCAGATAATAAAACAAAAATCAAGCATGGGAAAGAGGATTTTAAAATGAAAAAGATAAGCAAGCTCGTATGCATCATCATGTGCATCGCAATGGTCGCGGCGCTGTGCGCCTGCGGCAGCAGCGCATCCACCCCGTCCGCTTCCGACGCTCCCGCGTCCGAACCGCAGAACGCGCTGGAGAAGATCAAGGCCGAAGGCGTTCTCACCGTTGCCCTGTCTCCGGACTTCTCCCCGATGGAGTTCGTTGACGCTTCCAAGTCCGGTCAGGAGCAGTACGTCGGCTTCGACGTGTCCCTCGCAAAGTACATCGCTGACTATATCGGCGTTGACCTCACTATAGAAGCGATGGGCTTCGATGCCTGCCAGACCGCAGTTTACACCGCCACCGTTCCCATTTCCATTTCCGGCTGGTCATGGACCGAGGAACGCGCCGAGAACTATAACCTCTCCGATTACTACTACGCCGGCGACAACGAGACCGAGCAGGTGATACTTGTCCGCGCTGCCGACACCGAGAAATACAAGACCCCCGCAGATTTTGCCGGGCTTGACGTGGGCGCACAGGTCGCCTCTCTCCAGATGCAGCTTCTCACCGATCAGCTTCCGGACGCTAACCCCATCACCATCGGCGACATCGGCACCGGCGTTCTCGAGCTTCAAAACGGCAATATCGAGGCTCTGGTCGTTGCAAAGGGCAATGCGGAAATGATAATCGACTCCAACCCCGACCTTGCCGTCTGCTCCTGCGAGATTGAGGTAAAGGCCGAGTACGAGGCAAATGTAGTCCTTATCACCAAGGGCGAGGATGAGCTGCTTGCAGTCGTCAATGAGGCGCTTGCCAAGGCATACGCCGACGGGCTCTACGGTGAATGGTACGAGGCAGCCATCGAGCTTGCCAAGTCCGAAAACGCAATCGAAAAGACCATAGACTGAGCATAGACCCGAGCAGAACGCAGCGGGATAGCGTAGAGATACGGTATCCCGCTGCTTAAGTAAGCACTGACAGGAGTGGGAAAATGAGCTTTATAAGCTTTGACAATATAATAAAGATACTTACTAAATACTGGGACAAGTTCCTGATAGACGGCGTGGGCTATACGCTGCTGCTCTCCGCGATAACCGTTTTCTTCGGCGCGATACTTGCAACTCTGCTTGCCGGCATGAAAATGTCCCGCATTGCGCCTCTGCGCTGGCTTTCTACGGCGTATATCGAGATAATTCGCGGTACGCCCATGCTGCTACAGCTCTACTTCTTCTATTTTGCATTGCCGCAGCTTATACCCGCGCTCAACAAGCAGAAGTTCCTGTGCATCGCCATCGCGCTCGTGTGCAACAGCGCGGCCTATGTCTCGGAGGTCATACGCTCCGGCATCAAGTCCGTTGACGCGGGGCAGAGCGAGGCGGCGCGCAGCCTCGGCATGAGCAAGGCGCAGTGCCTCTGGCACGTTGTAATGCCGCAGGCGCTCAAGACCATACTCCCCGCCCTCGGCAACGAGTTTATCATGATAATCAAGGACACCTCGCTGGCCTCGACCTTCTTCATCGGCGATCTTATGACGCAGTACCTGCTTGTCAAGGGCGCGACCTACCTGCCGATAGAGCCGCTGGTGATAGTCGGCGTGATATACTTCCTGCTGACCTTCATCCTCAGCAAGCTGTTCGGACATTTTGAAAGGAAGATGAGCCGTGGAGACAAATAACAACGTTCTGATAAAGGTTACTGACCTGAAAAAGCATTTCAACAAGGGCGAGATAAAGGCGCTCGACGGCGTGAGTCTCGATATCTGCAAGGGCGACGTCATCGTCATCATCGGTCCCTCCGGCTCCGGCAAATCCACCTTCCTGCGCTCGCTGAACCTGCTTGAGCAGCCGACGAGCGGCAGCATAGTGTTTGACGGCGTGGACATCACCAAGAAAAAGGACGCGCAGGGCAAGAAAATCGACCTCGACGAGCATCGCCGGAAGATGGGCATGGTGTTCCAGCATTTCAACCTCTTCCCGCACAAGACGATAATGGGCAACATGACCATGGCTCCGGTGCTGGTAAAGCATATGCCGCAGGCTGAGGCTGAAGCCAAGGCACAGACGCTGCTGCAGCGAGTCGGTCTTGGCGACCGCGCCGACGCGTACCCCGCGCAGCTTTCCGGCGGCCAGAAGCAGCGTGTTGCGATAGTGCGCGCGCTTGCGATGGAGCCTGACGTGATGCTCTTCGACGAGCCGACCTCCGCGCTCGACCCCGAAATGGTCGGCGAGGTGCTGGACGTTATGAAGAATCTGGCCGAGACGGGCATGACGATGGTCGTCGTGACGCACGAGATGGGCTTTGCAAAGGAAGTAGGCAATCGTGTGGTATTCATGGATGAGGGCAAGATCGTCGAGCAGGGCAGCCCTGCCGACATCTTTGATAACCCGCAGAGCCCGCGTCTGAAGGACTTTCTGTCCAAGGTGCTGTGATGAGTGAACTTAAAAATCTTGCGCTCGGCAGCGTTGACGAGAAGTCGGCGCTGTTTGAGTCGGTAGCGGATAAAATATGGGATAACCCTGAGCTGTCGCTCAAGGAGTTCGGCGCGGCGAAACTGTACTGCGACACGCTGCGTGCGGAGGGCTTCGAGGTCGAGGAGAATATATGCGGGATAAAGACCGCGTTCTCCGGCAAATTCGGCAGCGGCAAGCCCGTGATCGGCATTCTCGGTGAGTTCGACGCGCTGTCCGGCCTGTCACAGACGGCGGGTACGGAGGAGTACGCGCCGATCGTCTCTGGTGGCAGCGGTCATGGCTGCGGGCATAACCTGCTGGGGGCGGGCTCACTTGCGGCGGCAGTCGCGGTGAAAAAGTATCTGGAGCTGAGCGGCAAGTCCGGCACGGTGATATATTTCGGCTGCCCCGGCGAAGAGGGCGGCGCGGGCAAGGCGTATATGGCGCGCGAGGGCGCGTGGTACGCGCTGGACGCGGCGCTGACCTGGCATCCGTCGGATGTGAACCAGAACGCGACAGGTACGAACAATTCCTGCATACAGGTGCTGTATAAATTCCACGGCAAGGCCGCCCACGCCGCGGGCGACCCGTATAACGGGCGCAGCGCGCTGGACGCGGTGGAGCTGATGAACGTCGGCGTGCAGTTCCTGCGCGAGCATATGACCGAGGACTGCCGCATACACTACGCGATAACCGACGCTGGCGGCGTCTCGCCGAACGTCGTGCAGGCGGAGTCCGCGGTGCTGTACATGGTGCGCGCTAACAAGGTGGCCGATTCAGTAAAGCTTCAGATGCGCGTGGACGATATTGCGAAGGGCGCGGCGCTGATGACCGGCACGAGCTACGACCGCGTGTTCATAGACGGCACGGCGGAGCTGCTGCCGAACTACACGCTGGAGAAGCTCATGCACGGCTGCTTTGAGGAGGTCGGCGTGCCGAAGTGCACCGCCGAAGAGCTGGAATACGCCGCTGCGCTGAAGGCGACATATCCTCCTGAGCGCGACGTACCCGGCATCGGCGCGAAGTTTGACGCCGGTATAGCCAAGCAGGTCAAGGCGCTGAGTGAGAACATGACCAAGCCCGTCTACGATTTCCTCATGCCGCAGTATTCCGGTGAGGGCTTCCGGCCGGGCAGCACCGACGTCGGCGACGTGAGCTGGCAGACGCCGACCGCGCAGATAGAGGTCGCGGCGTGGCCCGCGGGCGTGCCTGGACATTCGTGGCAGGTCGTTGCCTGCGGCAAGAGCAGCATGGCGCACAAGGCGATGCTCTGTGCGGGCAAGGTCATTGCCTCTGCCGCGATAGAGCTTCTGGAGCAGCCGGCGCTGCTGGAGAAGGCCAAGAGCGAATTCAAGGAGCGCTCGGCTTCGGGCTATGTGTGCCCCATAGAGCCGGACGCGGTTCCGATAGCGCTGTAAGTTTATAAAGAAACATCCGTGGATGGGAGCATCTGCTCTTATCCACGGATGTTTTTATACTGCTTTGCGCATTAATAATTCGAAAACGCGGTGAATTCCGGACGGACGTAGTTTGCGCTGTCGGGCGTGCCGGAGATCGCGGTCAGCACGCCGCCGCTGACGGAGTACAGCTCGCTGACGGAGGAGTCCGCGCCGCTGGAGCCTTCAAACGCGACGGTGTTGTCGCCGCACAGGTAGTACCGCGCGCGTTCGCGGCTCTGGAACAACTGCACGGGCGCGCCGTCGACGAGAGTGTACGCATCGAAGATTACCTTGTCGGTGAATTCGTCGCCGCTTATCTGGCCGATCAGCAGCTCGCTTGTGCCGTCGCCGTCGAGGTCGGCGAAGCAGTAGCCGACGCAGGCCGGTTTGTCCTCTCCGGCGTAGATGCACAGGACGGACAGTCCGGCATCCATCAGATCGCCCTCGCCGGCGTTGGCAGCCAGCGCGTCGCGGTACGCGGTCAGGACGGAGGCGTAGGCGGCGTTGTAATCAACTTCGGGCGCGGCAGTGACTTCCGGGGAAGCTTCGGGCGCTTCCGTAACTTCAGGTGCTTCCGTGACTTCGGGCGAGGGAGCCGCAGACTCGGAGGTGTTTGCGGGAGCCTGAGTCGGAGCCGGAGTATCCGCGGCCGCGGGCTGAATGGCGCCGCAGGCGCAGAGCATGCACAGCGACAGTATTGCAGCGATTATTGCACAAGATTTTTTCATAATTTTATCCTTTCTTTATTGTGTGACTTATAAGCGTTCTAACGGAGAGTTATTTTAGCTTTGCCGCCGCCCGAATGCAATGGCTGGAGCGCAGATTTAAGAAAAGATAAGAAAATCAGGATGCCGTTAACGGCATCCTGATTTTATACGTTTTGCGGCTTATTTAAGCTCGCCGCGCTCCTTGAGAGCGTCCTTGCGACTCAGGTCGATGCCCTTCGGGCCGACGTTCATGACCTTGACCCAAGTCATGTCGCCGACCTTGAGAACGTCTTCGACCTTCTCGGTGCGCTTGAACTCAAGATCCTTGATCTTCACAAGGCCGTCCTTGCCGGGAACCAGCTCAACCCATGCGCCGAAGTCGGAACGGATATTGGAGACCTTGCCGTAGTACAGTGCGCCGACTTCCGGCTCGAACACGATGTCCTCGATGGTCTTGCGCGCGGTGCGGCAGGCCTCGATGTCGGAGCTCGCGATGAAGATGGAGCCGTCGTCGTTAATGTCGATCTTGCAGCCGGTGTCTGCGGTGATCTTCTGGATGACCTTGCCGCCGGAGCCGATGACCTCGCGGATCTTGTCGGGGTTGATCTTCATCTGAATCATCTTGGGCGCGGACTTGGCCAGCTCCTTGCGCGGCTCGGCGATAGCCTTGAGCATGATCGCGTCGAGGATCTGGAAGCGGGCTTCCTTGGTGATCTCGAAGGCTTCCTTGACGATCTCGTGCTTCAGACCGTCGTTCTTGAGGTCCATCTGGATGGCGGTGATGCCCTGCTTGGTGCCTGCGACCTTGAAGTCCATCTCGCCGTGGAAGTCCTCAACGCCCTGAATGTCGATGAAGGTGGTGAAGTCGTCGCCATCCTGGATCAGGCCGCAGGAGATGCCCGCGACGGGAGCCTTGATGGGAACGCCTGCGTCCATAAGAGCGAGCGTGGTGCCGCAGATGGAGCCCTGAGAGGTGGAGCCGTTGGAGGAGAGAACCTCGGAAACTACGCGAATGGCGTAGGGGAAGTCTTCAACGTCGGGGATGACGGCTTCGAGAGCCTTCTCGACCAGTGCGCCGTGGCCGTATTCGCGGCGGCCGGTGCTGCGGCTGGCACGAGCCTCGCCGGTGGAGTAGGAAGGCATGTTGTAGTGATGCATGAAGCGCTTCTCTTCCTCTTCCCAGATGGTGTCGAGCTTCTGGGACTCGCTGAGAGTGGCAAGAGTGGCGATGGAGAGAACCTGAGTCTGGCCGCGGGTGAACAGGCCGGAGCCGTGCACCACGGGGATAACGCCGACCTCGGCTGCGAGGGGGCGGATCTCGTTCATCTGGCGTCCGTCAACGCGCTTGCCGGCGAGCAGCCACTTCTTGACGACCTTCTTCTGCAGCTTGTAGAGTATCTCGTCCATGTACTGCATCATGTCGGGGTGCTCTTCGCCGTACTTCTCCTGAACCATGGTGATCCACTCGTTGACGCGGGCTTCGCGGACGTTCTTGTCATCGGTGTCCATGCAGTGCTCCATGGACTCAAACTCCTTCTCGACCAGCTCGTCGAACAGCTCCTGATCAAAGGCAGCGTGCTCGTACTCGAACTTGGGCTTGCCTATCTCGGCGACCATCTTGTCGATGAGGTCGAGAACGGGCTGGAGGTGCTCATGTGCCTGAACGATGCCCTCGTACATGACGTTCTCGGGAACCTGATCGGCCTCGGACTCGATCATGACGATCTTCTTGTGGGTGGCGGCGACGGTGGTGGTCATGCGGTTGTGCTCACGCTCGGCCTTGGTGGGGTTGAAGAGGTACTTCTCGCCGTCCCAGCCGAGGACGATGCCGGCGATGGGGCCGTTGAAGGGCACGTCGGAGATGGAGACTGCGGCGGATGCGCCGATCATTGCGGTGATCTCGGGGGAGCAGTCGCGGTCAACAGACAGGACTTCGCAGGCGATAACGACGTCGTTGCGCAGATCGGTCGGGAAGAGGGGACGCATGGGGCGGTCGATCAGGCGGGAGGCCAGAACTGCGGGCAGGCTGGGCTTACCCTCGCGGCGCATGAAGCTGCCGGGGATGCGGCCGACTGCGTAGAGCTTCTCGTTGAAGTCAACGGAGAGCGGGAAGTAGTCGATGCCGTCCTTGGGGCGGGCGGAAGCGGTGCAGGTTACGAGAACGGTGGTGTCGCCGTACTTGACGAGGACTGCGGCGTTGCAGAGCTCTGCCATCTTGCCGACCTCCATGGAGAGGGGGCGGCCTTCGTACATGATCTCATACTTCTTGTAATTGGGGAACTGCTTCTGGGTGATTATCATGTGTTTATCTCCTTTATATTTTGGCGATCCCGCCGTCTTAGCACTTGAAGAAACGCCCGCCCTGAGGGCGCTTTTTCAAATACTAAGCTGTGCGGGAAACGCTTGCTTACATTAAAAAAGCATGGGGATTATTCAATTATCCCCATGCTCAATACCTTCATAACCTTCAGAAAGAGCTGAACGGCAAAATTACTTACGGATGTTCAGCTTTGCGATGATCGCACGGTAACGCTCGATGTCCTTCTTGGCGAGGTAGTCAAGGAGGCGGCGGCGCTTACCGACCATTTTGTACATGCCCAGACGGCTGTGGTCGTCGTTGGGGTGATTCTTCAGATGCTCGGTCAGCTCACGGATGCGCTGAGTGAGGATAGCGATCTGAACTTCGGGGGAGCCGGTGTCGCCCTCGTGGGTGGCGTTCGCGGCGATAACGCTGGTCTTGACTTCTTTGGTGATCATAGTGATGATTACCCCTTTCTTGAAATTCTATACCCTGCGTCTAAGCCGAGGGCGGAAAGGCTACCGCATCGGCGGCATGACCCCATGGCTGAGAGCGCGGGCGCATACTGGAGTATAATAGCATCAAACGGCAGATAAGTCAACAGATTTCTGCGCGGCGCGGAACTTTATTCGTCTCGTGCCTCAAATATAAGCCCACAGCGCGCCGGAACGTCCATTTCGCGGAAATATTTCTCCTCAAACGGGATCCAGCGCTCGAAGAAATCGCGGCTGCGTTCGCCGTTGCGGCGCATGATCCGTTCGTGCTGAAGCTCCGGAGATACCGAGAGGAACACGGTGAGATCATAGGCTCCGGCAAGCTCGGGGTGCATGCTGTATGCACCCTCAATGAAGCTGACCGTCTTCGGCTCGACCTCGACCGTGTCGCCCAAGGCCATATTGCGGCAGACGAAGGGGCGGTAGCTGAAGCGGCTTCCGTTCTCCAGCGGGGCGAGGACTTCGGCGGCGAAGCGCTCGCGGTCAACATTCCCGCCGGGTTCGGCGAAACGCTCCGGCCTGCGCTGCTCGGGACGGAGGAAGAAATCGTCCATGTGAAAAACGTTCCCGCCGCACAGCTCCGCAAGCCGCGCCGCGAGAGTGCTCTTGCCCGCGCCGCAGCGGCCGTCGATCGCGATGATGACCCGCGGCTGCGTGTCGAGCAGGCGGTCGATACGCGTTTTGATCTCCTGCGCGATGCCCTCAAAGGACGTGTCCGCGGCCTGCCGCATCACCACGTTTTTCAGGTACTCATTGAACCGGTCGTACTCATCCTGCGACAGCTCGCGTGGGTACGACATGATGACAAGCCTGTGCCCATGCCCATCGAAGCCCGCGCGGTACGGCGGATGGACGTGCGCGAACGGGTTTGCGTGATACCCGCAGCGTTCGTAGAAGCCCTTGCGCCGCACGGATGTCTTGTCCGACGGCGGGTCGATCTCAAGTATCACGGTCTTGCCCTTCTCGCCGAGAAGCTCCAGCGCGCGCTGGCCGCAGCGCTGTCCGCGCCGCTCGGGCAGAATGCAGAAGTGTTCTACATATATAAAGTCCGCGGTCTCCCAGTACAGCATGTCGCCGCACCACTCTCCGCTGTCGTCATATATCAGGTCGAAGAGGTATTCGGGGTGGGTCATTATGCTGCGCTGCGACTCGATGAGGCGCTGCTCGTGGATGGGGAAGCTGACGCCGTACAGGGCAAATGCGGACTCGAAGTCCGCGCCGGCAGCGGAAGTGAGTCTTTTGAATTTCATGTGAAGCCTCCGAGGGGAATGTGTCGTATTACCTTTCCGGCGCCCAGCCGTCGAGCGGGAGCCGCTGCATCGCGCCGAATATCTTTGAGCGCATGTCCGGATAGTCATGGCCGAGCGTTTTCAGGAGCTGCTTTATCTCATAGCGCTTGCTGCCCTTGTCCTGCGGGCACGGGTTTTCGACTATGGGCAGCTCCAGCTGATGGGCGAGATTCGATATGCGCTGCTCGCCCGCGTATATCAGCGGGCGTATCTGCGTCACGCCGGAGCGGTCGAGGTAGGTCACGGGCTGGAAGCAGCTCAGCCGCCCCTCGAACAGCAGCGACATCATGAATGTTTCGACCGCGTCGTCAAAATGATGCCCCAGAGCGAGCTTGTTTATCCCGCGCTCGCGCAGAAGATTGCCGAGCGCGCCGCGGCGCATTTTCGCGCAGAGCGAGCAGGGGTTGTCCTCCTTCCGCACATCGAACACGATCTGCTTGATGTCGGTTTTGACGCAGGTGTACGGTACGTTGATCCGCGCGCAGAGCTCGGCCACGGGGGAGAAATCCATGCCGTCGAAGCCCAGCTCTATCGTCACGGCTTCAAGCTCAAATTGTCTGGGGTAGTATCTGCGCAGCCGGTCGAGCGCGAGCAGGAGCACAAGACTGTCTTTCCCGCCGGACACGCCGACGGCCACGCGGTCGCCGTCCTGTATCATGCCGTAGTCGTCCACGGCGCGGCGGATCAGGCCGGTGAAATCATTGAGTGCTTTGTCCATAAAAAGTTTCCTTGAAAATTGAAAAATGATTTTGAGATTATACGCGAATTCGTGAGAATTTGCGAGGATTCAAGAGATTTGAAAATCAGAATTAAAATAGCCGTTGACAAGCGGAAATGCTTGTGATATAAAGATAAAGCGCGTTTAGAGAAATAATACTATCGCGCATGAAAAATGTCAAAACATTATATCTATATGGAGGCACAGAACATGTCTACTACCATGGTAACCAAGGAGACCGTTACCCGCAAGTGGTACGTCCTTGATGCAGCCGGCAAGCCCATGGGCAAAACCGCTGCCCTCGCCGCAGACCTTCTCCGCGGCAAGCTCAAGACCGATTACACCCCCAACGTTGACTGCGGCGATTACGTCATCATCGTCAACGCCAAGGACGCAGTCCTCACCGGCAAGAAGCTGGAGCAGAAGTACTACCGTACCCACTCCGGTTATCCCGGCGGCCTGAAGGAGACCCAGTACAAGACCCTTATGGCCAAGAAGCCCGAGCTCGCAATGCGTCTTGCAGTCCGCGGCATGCTTCAGAAGAACACCATCGCTCAGTGGCAGCTCAAGCGCCTGAGAGTCTTCGCCGGCGCGGAGCACACCCATGCAGCTCAGAAGCCCGAAGTTTGGGATCGCTAAGAGGAGGTAAAGAAATATGGCAACCTATAAGTGCAAGAAGCCCTATATGTACGGCACCGGACGCAGAAAGTCCTCCGTCGCACGCGTTCACCTCATCCCCAACGGCACCGGCGCTATCACCATCAACGGCCGTGATATCGACGATTACTTCGGTCTCGATACCCTCAAGCTCATCGTCCGTCAGCCCCTCGTCACCACCGGCACCGTCGGCAAGGTCGACATCGAGGCTACTGTCTCCGGCGGCGGCGTTTCCGGTCAGGCCGGCGCCATCCGTCACGGCATCGCCCGCGCGCTGATCGTTGTTGATGAGAACTACCGTTCCGCCCTCAAGGCCGCAGGCTTCCTGACCCGCGACCCGAGAATGAAAGAGCGTAAGAAGTACGGTCTCAAGGCCGCCCGCCGCGCTCCTCAGTTCAGCAAGCGTTGATCAGACACAAATTTACAACTCAAAAGCTCAAAAACCCCGGAAAATCAGCATTTTCCGGGGTTTTCTTATACCCTTTTCGTCTGATTGCTTTTGAAGCCTTTCGTTGTTTTTGACCGTATGTGACCTCGGTTAACCCATTTTATAAGGGCTAAAAATGGGTTAACCGGGACAAATGGGTGAGTAAATGGGTGAGTAAATGGGTTAACTGAAGGGTCAACACAAGGTGAATTTGCGGAGTTTTTTTCATGAACACCCCTAAGTAAAAATGAACTGGATTGACGCTGATGCGGTTTGTACTAATTTCATAAAATATGACTATGGGAAAATGATTTTAAATTCTTTGTCAGGAGATAAACCCACATGAAAAAAGGGATGCTTATATATGACTCCTCCACAAATCGCTTTGACGTTTTGTATGAGGAAGGAAACAGTTATGGCGGCCTGCACTGCGGAACTGCAATGGAGGTCTTGATAAATGACGAATGGGTACCCACTCGCATTGAGTACGGAAACGACTGGTATCTCGTAGGGGTGCAGAAGGA
>OLPW01000115.1_pt1 | contig 90627 bp, 78 predicted proteins | sample 1672161 | NCBI WGS metagenome assembly OLPW01 (sample SAMEA3136654, study PRJEB25190) | human gut metagenome
TATGGTGCGGGAATTTTTTATTGGATGCTGGGAGCCATGGCCTGGATGCTGGTTATCCTGTTGGAGTGGTGGGGGCTTTACCGTCTGCTCCACCATGGAAGGCTGCCCCGAAGCGTGGTTTACGGCGGTTTGTGCCTGCTGTTGTTCGGATGCCTGTTTCTGACGGCCGGGCATGTGCCGGGTAATGAATGGGTGGCGCGCCACCAGATTCAGGGCGCCGGGGGGCTGGCGGGCCATTTGCTGGGAACTGGTCTGTTTCTTCCGTTGGCCGGGAGATCCGCTGTGCTGGCTTTTTCCGGGTTGGGCTATTTGCTGGCCCTGGTTTATGCAGTCGGGATGCGTCCCCGGCCATTTTGCCGGGCCATGCTGCGGGAATGGCGTGCCTGGCGTATGGACAGGAAGGAAAAAAGGCTGGCGCGACAGACCGCTCTGCTTGCCAGGGAAGCTGCCCGCGTGAGGGCCAGCATGGAAGACGCCGCTTTGTCCGCTCCCAGACCGGTCAGAAAGGGCCGGGCTTCCGTTCCCCGTCTGCAGCGCACCGGGGACGATCTGGAAAGTTTGTATCATGAAGCGGCGGCGGTTGCTCCGTCCAAGCCGGAGGATTCTGTTCCGCCTCCCAGCGCCCCGCGTACCCAGGGCCGCCTTCCCCTGGCTCCGCGCCCCAGGATTACCGTTGCGGAACCGGCGGAAATGAAGCCTGCGCCTAAAGAGCAGCCTTTTTCCAAATTGTCCACTCCGCCCACGGAGGAATTCCGCGAGTATGAGCTGCCTCCCTTTGAGCTGCTGCATTATGAAGAAAAGCCGGAAGGCCCTACGGCAGAGGATAAGGAAGAAATGCTGGAAATACAGCAGAAGATTATTGATACCCTGACGACATTCCGCGTGGACGTGACGCCTGGGGATATTACCCGAGGCCCGACCATCACCCGTTATGAAGTGTATCCCGCGCGCGGCGTGCGCGTAAATACTTTTGACCAGTATGCGAAAGATATTGCGCTGGCGACCAAGGCGGAAAGCGTGAACATCGTGGCCCCCATTCCGGGCAAGGATACGGTAGGTATTGAAATCGTCAACCGGAAGAAGGTGGCCGTTCCCCTGCGGGAACTTTTGCAGGATCCTGCTTTTTGTTCCCCCAAGAAAAAGATTCCGCTGGCGCTGGGGAAAGACGTGTATGGACGCACCGTGATCGGGGACTTGGCATCCATGCCGCACCTGTTGGTGGCCGGTGCCACCGGATCCGGGAAATCCGTGTGCATCAACAGCATCATTTCCTCCATGCTCCTGAAATTCCGTCCGGATGAACTGAGGCTTATTCTGGTGGATCCGAAAGTGGTGGAAATGCAGCCTTATTCCAAGCTGCCGCATCTGATTGTTCCGGTGGTGACGGATCCCAAGAAGGTTCCCAATGCCCTGCGTTGGTGCGTAAATGAAATGGAGCACCGCTACCATTGCTTTGCCAAGGTGGGTGTGCGAAACTTTGAAGCTTTCAACAAGCGCCCGCCGGATGTTCCTGCGCAAGAGACGGAAGAACCGGAAGACGGGCAGGTGGATGAAGCTTTGGCGGAATCCATTGCCAGAGACCTGGAATCCCAGGGGGAATGGCCTGTGGAAGAAGATGATGAGCTGGAGCTGGAGGACGACGGAGTTATCCCTGAACGCTTCCCCTACATCGTCATTATTATTGACGAACTTGCGGACCTGATGCAGACAGTAGGAGCGGACATAGAAACGAATATCGGACGTCTTACCCAAAAGGCCCGTGCCGCAGGCATCCACCTTATTGTGGCGACGCAGACGCCCAGAAGGCAGGTGGTGACGGGGACGATCAAGGCCAATATCCCGACGCGCATCGCTTTCCAGGTGGCGAGCGGTACGGATAGCCGTGTGATTTTGGACAGGCAGGGGGCGGAGAAACTGGTGGGTAAGGGAGACCTTCTGTATTTGCCGCCGGGTTCCGCCCAGGTGGAGCGGGCGCAGGGAGCCTTTATCTCTGACGATGAAGTGGAAGCCCTGGTGGCCCACTGTGCTTCCCAGGCCAAGCAGAAATTCCATGAAGAGGTTCAGAAGTCCTTGGACGAGCCTTCCCGCGGAGGTGCGGACAGTCCGCTGGATGACGCGGAGGAGGAGTGCTATGCCAAGTGCCTGGAAGTGGCTGTTGTAGAACGTAAGGTAAGCACCTCCCTGCTGCAGCGGCGTTTGAGCATCGGATACGGCCGTGCAGCGCGCATGATGGATTTGCTGGAATCCCGCGGCATTATTGCCCCGGCGGATAATACCAACCGTCCACGCAAGGTGCTGGTGGAATGAAACGACGAAAAAACTCACCATGAGACGAATTGTTTCCCTGCCTGTTCTGGCGGCGTTTGTAGTGCTGGGCGCTTCTTGTTCCCAGCAGGTGCAGCAGCCCGTTAAAAAAGCAGCCCCTCCCCCCGTATATGTGGGCAAGGTGGAGCAGGTGTATCCCAATCATCATTATGTGCTGATTGCTCTGGCCGGGAATGTTTATGAACCGGGGACCGTGCTTATCTCCCAATCTCCGGGCCGGGAGGAAAAATGCAGAGTCGCCAACCTGATTGTGACGGAGGAGCGGATGGGGCGTGCGCGCATTCCTGCGGATATCCGCAGCGGCGCTGTGGAGGCGGGGGACCTGGTGTTCCTGTATCGGAACCTGGCTGTTCCGGAAAGTTCCGGAAAGATGGAAGAGCAGAAGCCGGGCAGTCCTGAACCGGAAACGGATGAAGACAACAAGGGTGTTGCTCCGCCGGTTGCCCCGGACGGTGGCAGGATGGCGGACGGACTGATGCCTCTGCCCGGGGAGCAGCCTGTTCCGGCCTCTGCGGACCAGGAGCGGATTTCCCGGGAGCGGGAGAAAATACTCCGGGAGTTGGAAAGCGTTCCGGACAGGCTGGAAGAACCGTGGAGCAGGACTTTCTCCGGAAAACCGGTGGAAAGGTGACCGGATGCGGAGGTATCCGCAATGTTTCCCAGGGCGGGAAGGAACTCTAGAAGATGAGGCCGGGTATTGGGAATTCAAATACCAGTTTCTTTGAAACGGACGGATGACCTGTTCCAGTATTCCTGATAAACCCGATCCTCCTGTCCATCCAGATTCAACTGGTACATGCGGAAAGTGACCGGAATATTTTTAGGTTGCCACAGCTCTTCATAAGAATATTGGTAGCGCATGCCCAGCTGTTTCATGACGCCTCCGCTGCGGGGATTCCTGATATCGTGTGTGGCCGTGATGTAGGGCATGCCGTCTTTCTTCAACCGGGCGACAACAGCCCTGGCCGCCTCCGTGGCAAAGCCTCTGTGCCAGAACTCCTGAAGCAATCCGTAGCCGAGGTCATGGCTGTCGTCCGTGCCTGCGTGGATATACCCTGCCGGAAGGTTGCTGTTTTTCGGGCAGATGGCGTAATGATACCCGTAAGGCCGTTTGTACACTTCCTGGTACTTTTCTTTGAACAGGGACGCCGCTTCTTCCAGGGAGGTTAATGGAAACCACGGCAAATACGTGTTTACCTCTTCATTGCTGTAAATGTTGAACAGGGCCTCCAGATCATTTTCCGTGAATTTTCTCAGTATTAATCTCTCGGTTTCCAATAAGGGGGTATTGGCGGAATTCATGGATGGAGCTTAAGGGTTTTTTCCGTTTAATTTTACTATTTGCACAAGGGGTGTCAAATGATCCGGTTCATGCTTAGGCCTGATGTTGCGGTACGGGTTCCTGCCTGTTTCCCGGGATGCCGTTTTGCTGCCGGCGCGTATGGGGGGGACAGCAGAAGCGTGCATGGCAACAGTTTTCCCAAATGGGGAAACTGCCGTATGTTTTTCCGGATATGTCTATTTTTTAGATTCATTCAATATTTGCTTGTTTTTTCACGGCGTCTTATTAGGATGCTTTCGCTTACGCAACCAGATGACTAATTTATGAAATCCATCAAAGGAACAGAAACAGAAAAGAATCTTCTCAAGGCTTTTGCCGGGGAGTCAGAAGCGCGCAACCGCTACACCTACTTTGCCGGCGTAGCCAAGAAGGCCGGTTACGAACAGATTGCCGCTATCTTTCTGGAAACGGCCGACAATGAGAAGGAACATGCCAAGGTATTTTTCAAACTGTTGAAAGACGCTTGCATTGAAGTAACGCACGCCGTCTGCACGGCTCCCCTGGAATCTACGGAGGATTGTCTGCTGGCCGCAGCCGCCGGCGAGCATGACGAATGGTCCGACATGTATCCTGCGTTTGCCGAAGTAGCGGACAGGGAAGGCTTCCCCGCCATTGCGGAAACTTTCCGCAAGATTGCCTCCGTGGAGCAGCACCATGAAGCCCGCTACCTCAAGCTGGCTGAAAATGTGCGCGAAGGCAGGGTTTTTGCCAAGGAGAAGGAAATCCAGTGGAAGTGCCGCAACTGCGGTTATGTACATACCGGTTCCACTGCCCCCAAGGTATGTCCGGCTTGTGCACATCCCCAGGCATTCTTTGAAGAACTGGCGGACAACTTTTAATAACCTTTTCTCCAGGAATATGATTGGGGCCGGTTTCACGAGCTGATCGTGCAATCGGCCCTCTTTTTAGACTACGGACGCCTTACGCTGATGGACAGGGAACGAACGGATGCGGTATGGAAAAAATATGGACGCAGCCTCTGGAATTTTGCCGGAAGCTACGGCTTGGGCATTGCCCTGATGCTGATCCTTCTGGTGCTGACCTTTGCCGGGACGCTGCACCAGGTGCGGCTGTCTTCTGCCATGGGGTCGGAGGCTGCCATAGAGTCTTTTTTCGGGGCGGCTTATGTGCTGATACCACTGGGCGGGGAGAACTCCCTGATTTCCCTGCCTTTGCCCGGTATGGGCATTACCTGTGTCCTGCTGTTCGCCAACCTGCTCATAGGCGGGGTATTCCGCATCCGGTGGACCTGGAGGCACGCGGGCGTGCTGGTGGCTCATGGGGGAATTTTGCTGCTGCTGGCCGGCATCATGCTGGGCAACAAAATGACGGTGGCCGTGGAACAGGTGGAACTGCCCCAGGGGGACCGGGTGCATGAATATTCCCTTCCGTTTGATTTGCGCCTGAACCGTTTTGTGCCGGAGTTTTATCCGGGGACTTCCAAGCCTAAATCCTATGAATCCCAGATAACCGTTTTTCCGGAATCCGGCGGTCAATATGACGCCGTTATCCGCATGAACGAGCCCCTGCGCCTTTCCGGCTGGACGCTGTACCAGATGAGCTGGGGCCAGGATTCCCTGCATTCGGGCAGGCTCATCTCCATTCTCCGCGCTTCCCATAATCCCCTGGAGCAAATGCCCAAATGGTCCTCCTACATCATCGCTATAGGATTGCTGTGGCATTTTGCCTGTGTTTTTGGCAGATACCTGCGCCGCAAACCCGGTCTGGCATCTGCCGGAACGGCGGCGACGGCTGAACCGCGGGCCGCTTCCGTCCCCGGCGGGAAAAAACATTTGCGTCTGGCAGGCATTTGCCTGCTGGTAGCGGCAATCTTCGGCGTCGGCATGCTGGCAGCGCGTCCTGCCGCCCATCCTGTTCTGGTGAAAAATTATGTGCCCTGGTCTCCCGCTTTGGTGGAACGGGCCGGGGCCATGGCCGTCCAGGACGGCGGCCGCCTGAAGCCGGTTTCTACTTATGCGGGGTTCCATCTGCTCCGGACGCTGGGCAAAAGAAGCTTTGTTGTTGATACGCCGGAAGGGAAAAGGAAGCTCTCCCCGGTGGAATGGATGCTGGACTGCATGTTCCGTCCGGAACTGGCGGAACAATACCCTGTTTTCCTGGTCAATCGGGAAGAGGTGGTCAGGCGCCTGCATCTGCCGGATCAGAAAGACAAGCGTAAAAAATACTCCTACGCGCAGCTTGCGGAACGCTGGGAGGAAATGACCCGTGCCGTCCGGGAAATCCGTTTGTTGGGAGAAACGAATCTGACGGAAGCCCAGAAGGAAATTTTGTCCCTTGCCCGCAACTTTGACGTAATGCGGGGATGGATGCTTGTCTCCCGGGTCATGCTGGAAAACCCTTCCGCCATGGAACGGATGGAATTCCCACGCTGGTTTCCTTCTGCCGGCCGCGATGGAGAACGCCTGTGGACGGCTGCCCCGGATAAAGTTGCCGGAGCCTTTTTGGCAATGGCGTCCCTTCTGGAACGCAAAGCTATCGGTATGGAAGGGGCGGAGGCTTCCGCACTGCGGATGAAAGCGGAAGGCCTGCTGCTGGAAAAGCTGGCGCAACCCAATGAAGCCGCCTCCGCCGGAGAGCGGCACAGCCTGGAAAGAGAAATTTTCTACTACCGTCTGGATCCGCTTTATATTTCCCTGGCCGTTTTTGTGGCGGCGTTCGTGTGCCTGCTGCTCTGTGCGCTTTTCCGCCCTGCCGCCAACGCTCCCCTCTGGCGGCGTTTTCTTCGGCCCGGAGGTTTCAGCCTGGCGTGGCTGACAGGCGCGGGCGGAACCGGAGTACTGGCCGCGGCGCTGGTCATCCGCATGCTCATTACCATGAGGTCCCCGGTGGGCAACACGTATGAAACCATTGCCTTCATCGCCTGCATGGGAGTGCTCTGCGCTCTTGTGGTGGAACTTTTCAGTAAAAAGGGAATCGTACTGGCGGCGGGGCTTTTGCTTGGGGCTTTCTCCTGTCAGATGGGTATTCTGTATGAAGCCTCCCAGGCTGTGGACCATATGGATCCCCTGGTGGCCATCCTGCGCTCCAACTTCCTGCTTTCCACCCATGTCATTACCATTGTGCTGGGGTATGCGGCCGGGCTGCTGGCGGCGGTGCTCTCCCATATATACCTGCTGGCTTCCCCCCTGTGCCTGATCAGTGGAAAAACGGAACAATCCCTGGACCGCATGGCTTACGGCATCTTGTGTTTTTCCCTGGTGTTTACGCTGGTGGGGACGGTTTTTGGGGGGATTTGGGGCAATGAATCCTGGGGGCGTTTCTGGGGCTGGGATCCCAAGGAAAACGGAGCATTGATGATTGTACTGTGGCAATTGACCGTATTGCATGTCCGGAAAGCCGGATGGCTGTCTTCCTGGCTGCTCCACTTCAGCAATGTAGTGGGCGGCGTTATCATTGCCTTTGCCTGGTGGGGCGTCAACATGCTTGGAGTAGGGCTGCATTCCTACGGTTTCACTTCCGGTCGGGATGCGTTAGATATGTTCTATTGGTCCGAAGCCGTATTGTGCGTTCTCTTCATTATCCTGCATTACCGCGCGCTCCGGCGCGTAGATGTCAGGTAGGGGAACAGGTTCCGGAAATAATACGGAAACATATTCCCGGAAAGGGACAGGAAATCCTTGTCTGCCTTCTTTCCATTTTCTGGAATTTGCGGTGTCCGGATTTTACAGTCATGGAGAACAGGGAAATGAGGACGCATTTTTTTCATTTTCTCCTTGCCGGGCCTGCTTTCCCGGTATATATTCCTTCCACCTCACGCACGGATAGCTCAGTGGTAGAGCGGCTGTCTTACACACAGTTGGTCGGGGGTTCGAATCCCTCTCCGTGTACCATTAATAAACCCTGCAAGTTTAAAGGCTTGCGGGGTTTTCTTTTAAGAAGGCATTATCATCATGCTGTATTCCGGTTTCCGTTCCCGTTTTGAGTGTATCTCCCTCCCTTTTTCAATTTGCCCGAAGTGTTGTTTAACTCCCCCGGATTTTTTAGTGAAAAACGGCTGCCGCACCTTTCGGCGGGGCAGCCCGTAAATGGAAGCGGTTCCTGTATAAGAAACGAATCTAGGCTCCGAAATCAAGGGTTTTAGGTTCTCGGCTCCAGACGCGGTGCTGTTTCATGGCCGTGATGAAGGGGGGCATCAGGGACTTGGTGTCCTTCGGCATGAGCAGCCCGGCGTCATCCATATCCTGGGGCAGGGAGGCTGCCTCAAGCATGGCTTTGGCGTTGCCGGGCAGTCCGATGGCCTTCAAGTGCCTGTAGGCCTGGCGCAAATGGTACTTGGCATCTCCGTCTTTCAGGAGCGTTGTGAGGCTTTGTTCCCCTTCCGGGACGATGACGGAGTCAAACAGGACGGAAGGAGTGCCGGACAGGGTTCCGTCAACAAACAGCTCTTCCCCTTCTTCTGTTGTTATGCTTCCCATGTGCGGGGCAATGATTTGGGGGTGGATGCCTTCTTCATGCAGGGCATCGCAGATTTCTTTCACGGATTTCAGGCTGACGCCGTCCGCTGCCAGTAAAGAGACGCGAAGGCCTTTGAGGTTGCCGTCCGTATGGGCATACAGGCTCAATGACGGATCTTGTTCCAGGCCGCAGACGGGCCTGGGAAGTTCCCTGCTGAGTTGCTCCCTGGTGAGTTGAATTCCCAGGTTGCGGGCCACTCCGCTTGCCAGGTCCGGATCAATGCGTGTCAGAAGGTCCACCACGCGTTCCCGGATATAGGGGCGCGTCACCTTACCCAGCTCAAAGCTGAAAGCGTTGATAATGTGCTCCTGTTCCACCGGAGTTTGACTCATCCAGAACAGCCGGGGGTGGGAATAGTATTCCGCGAAGGAAGGGCTCCGCAAACGTTCCTTGACGCCGCTTACCGTCTGGGGGCTGGTGGTGAAGCCGCCTTTCTCCGGAGGCGTTTCTCTCGGCCAGTTGTTCCCGATGGAATTGGGATCATAGTTGGCCGGTGAGGCGTCTATCTGCATGCGGTGGAAGCCGTCCCTCTGGTTGTTGTGGAAGGGGCAAATGGGGCGGTTGATGGGAATTTCCGTGAAGTTGGCTCCTCCCAGCCGGTGCCGCTGGGTATCGCTGTAAGAGAAAATGCGGCCCTGGAGAAGCGGATCATCGGAAAAATCAATGCCCGGCACGATATTGGCGGGGCAGAAGGCTGCCTGTTCCGTTTCCGCAAAAAAGTTGTCCGGGTTGCGGTTCAGTACCATTTTCCCGACGATTTCCACGGGAACCAGTGCTTCCGGAATGAGCTTGGTAGCGTCCAGAATATCGAAGTCGAATTGGTCTGCGTCCTCTTCCGGGATGAGTTGCAGCCCCAGCTCGTATTCCGGATAATCTCCGGCTTCAATGGATTGCCAGAGATCCTTGCGGTGGAAGTCAGGATCGCGTCCTGTCAATACCTGGGCTTCATCCCACACCAGGGATTTTTTCCCGTACAGCGGTTTCCAGTGGAAACGGACGAAAGTGCTTTTTCCATCTTCATTGACCAGTTTGTACGTATGAATGCCGAACCCTTCCATCGTACGGAAGCTTCTGGGGATGCCGCGGTCCGACATGGCCCACATGACGTTGTGCAGAGTTTCCGGCTGCAGGGAGACGAAGTCCCAGAAGGAGTCATGGGCCGTCTGCCCTTGAGGCATTTCATTGTGGGGTTCCGGTTTGACGGCATGGACGAAATCCGGAAATTTGATGGCATCCTGAATGAAAAAGACGGGCGTGTTATTGCCTACCAGATCATAGTTGCCTTCCTTGGTATAGAATTTGGTAGCCCAACCGCGGATATCCCTTACTGTATCCGGAGATCCTCTGAAGCCCTGCACGGTGGAAAAACGCACAAAGACCGGGGTTTTTTCTCCCGGATCCTGCAAAAAAGCCGCTTTGGTGTACTTGGAAAGGGATTTGTACACCTGAAAATAACCATGTGCCCCGGAACCTCTTGCGTGAACCACGCGTTCCGGTATCCGCTCCTGGTCAAAATGAGCCATTTTCTCCAGAAAGTGGAAGTCTTCAAGCAGAGAGGGGCCTCTGCTTCCTGCTTTAAGTGTGTTTTGATCATCAGATATTTTAACTCCCAGGTTGCTTGTGAGGGCCTGTCCCATGCCGTTGGAGCGCATGGCATCCAGCTTCCTGATTTTTTCCGTAGCGTTATCCGGCATCTTCATGGAACCGGGCGCGGAAGGTTCCGCATTGGGCGGCGTAGGTTTTGGAGTGGGTTTGATCAATTCCGGATCAATTGTATCCGTATAATGGGGAGCAGCTTCTTTTCCGTTGGGAAAAGGGGCGGCGCTGTCTTCCATGGGCGGTTTCTTTTTTTTCATTGGCTTGTTCATGAGGGACCGGATTTTTCTATGTGGGTAATAGTTCGACTTCCCTTTTTCCGGGGATGTTTCGTCCTGTTTTGTCATCAGTGTTTCTCCGGAGCGGATGAAAAATTTTTATAAAAACTGGTGGTTAATATTTTATGTAATAAAGAACGGGCTGTGAGGAAATGCCTGTTTGATTGGCATGGCTGCGATGTCTGCAGCCTGTGTTTCATTTGCGGCAGGGAGAAGCGGAGATAACCGGGGTACAGCCGCGGGCAGGCGGAAAACAGTCGCCTCCTTGTTAAGCGGTGTTTCCTGCATCTGGTTCCGAAGGAGGAATGGAACCGTGTTGCCGGAACGGCAGGGCAGGGACGGCATTGCGTACATGATATGGAACGGAGCTTCCACAAATTTTCATAGACGAGGGGAATAAATAGGTTATGATTTTTATGTCAATCGGGTATTGGAGAAAAGGCTCGCACCGTCCGGCGCGAGGCGGTTTTTCCGGTATGGAACCCTTTTCCTATTAATTTAAAGTAATGACGGTGCAAGAAATAGCTGAACAGAGTTTGAAGAGCCTTCTGGCTTCGCTGGGGTTTTCCGCGGATATCGAAGTAACGGAAACGGACGGCATCGTGTGCCTGAATATTTCCTCCCCGGATTCACAGTACATCATTGGGGGGGACGGGGACAGGCTGGATGACCTTCAGTATCTGGTCAACCGCATGATCCAGCGCAAGATGGAGGATGCTCCCCGCGTGAAGGTGGATTGCGACCATTACCGGGAGCGCAACGAAGCCCGTCTGCTGGAAAAGGCCCGTTCCCTGGCCGAACGCGTCCAGGAGAGCGGAAAACCGATGAAGATGCCTCCGTTGAATGCCTACCACCGCCGCCTGGTGCATAATGCCCTTCAGTCCATGGAAGGAATTGTGACGGAGTCCGAAGAAGGGGACAGCCGTTACAAGCGCATTACCATCAGAAAGGGCTGATGGATGGCAGTTTATTCATGAGGACTTTAGCGGTCATTGCATTTTTGGCTCTGGCGTTTCCGGGACGTGCGGAAATGGATGCCCTTTCCGTCTCCTGTTCTGCGGCTCCCTCCCTTCCATCCCCTGTTCTGGTTGTGTACGGTTCAGAGGAACCCGGTTCAGCGGAAGCCCGTTGGTTGAAAGCGCTCCAGCCGGGCACGGAAGAACGCCGCGCGCTGGATGAATATGTGCGTGACGTGCAGTTTGTCACGGTTCCCAGACATCCCTCCGTGAAGGATTGGGAAGAAGACGGCAGCCTGTCCCGTGCGGCGATGCATGGTGTGCGCATGCTGCCTTCCGTGGTTTTTCTTGACTCCAAAGGACGTGTGTTCGACCTGGTGGAAGGAGGGGCCTCTGCAGCTTCTCTGCGGGAAAAAGTGTCCCTGCTTGCGGAAAAAGCGCAGCGCGTGCGGCCGGTGACGCGGGTGAATGATATTCCGAAGGGCGGGGACCCTGCGGCAGAAGCCTCCGCCATCTGCCGGGAACTGGAACAGGTGCCTCCGGAGGCCTGGTTTCGGGATTATCCTGGCACCATGAAGCGTCTGGAAAAATTGAACTGTACGGTTCCGGCTTTTCTTAACGCCCGGGAGGCGGCCTTTCGTCTGGAGAAAAACAGGAAAACGGCCGAATTGCTTGGCGAGTCTTTCCGGGCTTGCAAAGCTTCTTCCATACGAACATGTCTGGAAGCGTGGCGTGCCTGCGCGGATGATCCCTCGTTATCCGTGGAGGAGCGCCAGTTAATTCTGCTCTCCATGGTGCATCCCCTCTGGGTGCGGCTGGAAGAGGTTTTGTACCGGGAAGCCCACACTCCGGAAAGCGAGGATGCCTTCAACCAGGCGGTTGCGGTTTTGGAAGAGGTCCGGGACATGAACCGTTCCAGCGTTTGCGGCAGACGGGCGCACCAGCTCAGGGAAGAGCTGAGAAGAGCCCGTCTGGCGGCTGCGCGGTATGATTAATGTGTCTTTCCTGAGTTGCCGGAAATGGACAGGAAGGTTCCCCTGCTTCCGTCACGGAATCAAGGGATGCGTTTTCCTCCGTGATTCCTCTTTCCACAGGAAGGACCGGGCAAATTGGCTTGATTTTGCCCCTGCCCGGGGCTAGTCTTCGAACCGTTATGACAGATTCATCCATCCCGGACATGATGGCGGAGGCTCGCCGAGGCCAATGGACTGACCAGCAACTGGCCGCCAAGGCTGTGGAACTGGCGGAGTCCATTTTAAAGCAGTCGAATGCCGGGATGAGAGGGAAAGAGAAGAGGCAGGCGCAGCAAATGGAGCGCATGATGAATGATCCGGCGGGCAAGGCGTTTACGCTGGCACTGGCGGATCGTGTGTTCCGTCCTTCTTCTCCGGCGCGGGGTGCTGAGTTGTTCCGCTATCTTTTGGACGGATATGGCGTTCCCCGTTATTTGTCTGCGGCGGACCGTTTCGCCATGAAAATGGGGGGGAGATTTTCCGCTCAATTTCCGGGTGTAGTCATGCCCGTGATTACCAGCCAGTTGAGAAAGGAGAGCTCCAATGTAATCCTGCCGAGGATGGAAAACTGCGCCCCCACCTGCGCCGCAGGCGCAAAGGCGGCATCCGGATGAATATCAACCAGCTGGGAGAGGCCATTCTGGGTGAAAGCGAGGCGCACCACCGTCTTCAGCAGGTCGTGGACCGGCTGACAGACAAGGACTGTGACTATATTTCCGTCAAGATTTCAGCCATTTTCAGCCAGATTCATCTGGTAGCCTTTGAAGAAACCGTCAAATTGATTCAGGAGCGCCTGCGCATCCTGTACCGGGCGGCCATTACCAATGCGGTAACGTTGCCGGACGGTTCCAGAAAGCCCAAGTTCGTGAATCTGGATATGGAGGAATACCGTGATCTTCATCTGACGGCGGAAGCGTTCAAACGTACGTTGATGGAGGATGAATTCATGCAGCTGGAGGCGGGGATTGTGCTCCAGGCCTATTTGCCGGATTCCTGGGAGGAGCAGATGAAGCTGTGCGCCTGGGCGAAGGAACGTGTGGAGCAGGGGGGCGCGCGCATCAAAATACGCCTGGTGAAAGGCGCCAACCTGGCGATGGAGAAGGTGGAGGCCTCCATGCATGGCTGGGCGCAGGCCCCGTATGGCACGAAAGCCCAGGTGGATGCCAATTACAAGAGAATGCTCCATTACGGCTGCATGCCGGATAATGCCAGATATGTGCAGTTCGGCGTGGCTTCCCACAACCTGTTTGATTTGTGTTATGCCATGCTGCTGCGTGAGCGGGAAGGCGTGCGTGACCAGGTGGAATTCGAAATGCTGGAAGGGATGGCGAACCATCAGGCGCGGGTCATCCGCCAGGCGGCGGACGGTCTGCTCCTTTATGCCCCTGTGGTTTTGAAGGAAGATTTTCACAGCGCTATTGCCTACCTGGTCCGGAGACTGGATGAAAATACCAGTGAGGAGAACTTCCTGCATGATCTCTTCGGCATGACACCGGGGTCCCGGAGCTGGGAGGTCCAGAAAAAGAGGTTTTTGAAGGCCTGTCAGGAAAAGGATGAGGTGAAGTACGGCCCCAACCGCACGCAGAACCGCGCTGCGGATCCCATCCAGCCCTCACATTACCGGGACGCCTTTGCCAACGAGCGGGATACGGACTGGTCCCTGCGGCAGAATGCGGAATGGATCAACGGGCTGATTGCCACGGAGAAGGAAAAATCCGGCGAGGAAATCCCTCTGGTTATAGATGGTGAGGAAATTACGACTAATCTATGGGGCGTGGGGCGCGATCCGTCCCGCCATAATGAAGTTTCCTATAAATTCGCTTATGCGGATTTTGACCAGGTTGAACATGCCTTGGTCACGGCAGACAGGGCCCGCTCCTCCTGGGCGTCCAAAAGCATTGGCGAACGCGCTGAAATCCTGCACCGGGCGGCGCAGGAGCTGTCCAGAATCAGGGGGGAAGCCATTGCTGCCATGGTGAGGGATGCCGGGAAAGCTCCCACGGAGGCTGATGTAGAGGTGAGCGAGGCCATAGACTTCTGCCGCTATTACGCGGAAGGCCTGGACCGCGACGGAATGAACGACGGCGTGGAAATGTCCCCGCTGGGTACCATTTGCGTGATGTCTCCCTGGAATTTCCCCTTCGCCATTCCGACGGGCGGTGTAGCTGCCGCCCTGATGGCGGGAAATGCCGTGGTGTTCAAACCGTCCGAACTGGCCGTTTATACGGCTTGGCAGATTGTCCAGGCGTTCTGGCGTGCCGGTGTGCCTAAAAACGTCCTTCAATTCGTGCCGATGCCGCGCAATGAAATTTCCCGCAAGTTTTTGATGGATCCCCGATTGAACGGCGTGATCATGACGGGATCCTACCGCACCGGAAAAATGCTGCGCGAACTGCGGCCTGACCTGCATGTTCTGGCTGAGACCAGCGGAAAGGATGCCATGATCATCACTGCTACGGCTGATCCGGACCAGGCTGTAAAGGATTTGGTGAAAAGCGCTTTCGGTCATTCCGGACAGAAGTGTTCCGCCGCCAGCGTGGCTATTGTGGAGGCTTCCGTTTATGACAATCCCGCCTTTTTGCGTCAGTTGAAGGATGCCGCCGCCAGCCTGAAGGTAGGCGGGTCCTGGGAGGTCAACTCCGTGGTGACGCCGCTCATCAGGGAGCCGGAAGGGAATCTGCTCCGTGCGCTGACGCAGCTGGAACCCGGGGAGGAATGGCTGCTCAAGCCGGAACCTTCGGAAGACAACCCGTGCCTCTGGTCTCCCGGCATCCGGCTGGGGGTGAAACCGGGAAGCTGGTTCCATCAGACGGAATGCTTCGGTCCGGTATTGGGAATCATCCGTGCGGAAAACCTGGAGGAAGCCATTGACATCCAAAACGACTCCGAATTTGGCCTTACCGGCGGCCTTCAGTCCCTGGATGAACGGGAAATTGCCTTGTGGAAAACTAAAGTGCAGGTGGGCAACGCGTACATCAACCGTGTCATCACCGGCGCCATTGTCCGCCGCCAGCCGTTCGGCGGGTGGAACCATTCCTCCATGGGGCCTGGAGCCAAGGCTGGAGGTCCCAACTACCTTACCATGCTGGGAAGTTGGGAGGAAAAGGCGCTGCCCCAGAAGCTGCGCACGCCGGGTGAACGTATCTCCGGACTGGTGGAAAAACTGTGTTCCGAGCTGCCGGACTGCGCCAAGCGCATCCGTTCCGCGGCCGGTTCCCAGGCCAAGTGGTGGATGGAGGAATTCGGCGTGGATCATGATCCCTCCCGTGTTTACGGAGAAAATAATATCTTCCGCTATACCCCGGTGAAGGGAATTCTGGCCCGTGTGGAAAACATGTCCGACGATGACGTCGCCATTCTGCTGCTGGGGGCGAAACTGTGCGGGGTGCTCCTGCACCTGAGCATAGGGGCGAGCCGCCCCTGGATTCAGAAAATGCATGGTTACTATGCTTCCCTGACGGTGGAAACGGAAGCGGAATTGATCGGCCGGATGCCGGAAGCCCTTCAAGGCGTACGGTTCCTGCGTGGAACAGATATTTCCGAGGCTCTGGTCAATGCCGCCCATGCCCGGGATGTGGAAGTACTGGACCGTCCCGTGCTTGCCAATGGTCGGGTGGAACTGCTGGGGTATTTCCGGGAACAGGCTGTTTCCGAAACCGTTCACCGCTACGGCAATCTCATCCCGCCGCCGGGCAGTTTTAAAACAGACAGCGTGTGAAGGGTAGGGAAGGCCTGAATCCCGGCTTCCGGGTATCTTAGCCATAAAAATGAAGGGAAATCCTCCTGCCGGTCCAAAAGGAAAACATGGGTGTTGGGGGTGTTCCCCTTCCGTTTCGGAATAGCTCTTCACTGAAAGGAGGGGAAAAATTTTTTTTTGCAAGGGGGGAAGAGGAGTATCCTGTTAAATGAAATATGAACTTCGCCGAATGAGAAAACTTTCACCAGGCCTCACGGTGAACAATTCCGGTGGTGTAGGAAAAGGTTCCGTGATTCTTATGGGGGAAGAGGCGTGGAAGCCTGCAGGGAGCGCAGGCTTTCTCGAAGAGCTTTCCCCTGTTGCCGGGAGGGAGGGATTGGGTGCTTTTTGTTTCTTTTCTCCATTTGATGATAGAACGTTTCCGGGAAACGGGTATATTACCAGGAACGTTTGCGATGACGCGGCGCTTTTTTCCTACGTAACCATGAACACCAACCAATCATTGAACTCCCGCGGCAGCCACATCGCCTGGGTGGACTTTCTGCGTATCCTGGCCTGCTTCCTCGTTGTCCTGGCCCATTGCTGTGATCCGTTCGTTGGAAGTTTTGACGGTTCCTTCAACTTTAAGTCCGCTGTCTTCTGGGGAAGTCTGGTACGGCCGTGCGTGCCTTTGTTTGCCATGATCTCCGGAGTGTTGCTCTTTCCCGTTACCTTGGAAATGGGCGCTTTTTACTCCAGGCGCCTCAAGAGGGTGCTGGTTCCGCTCATTGTCTGGTCACTGGCGCTTCCCTTGCTCTACTTCGGATACTTTGCCGCAGGCGTTCAAACGGCCAGCCCCAACATCGTGATGGACACTTATACTTGGAGTGCCACCGTCGGCAAGCTGTATACCTTCTTCTTCAACTTCAACTATGATACCACGCCCCTGTGGTATGTATACATGCTGGTAGGCCTGTACCTCTTCATGCCCATCATGAGCGCGTGGCTGACGCAAGCCAGAAGGAAAGATGTGAAAATCTTCCTGGGCATCTGGATATTCAGCATGACTCTCCCCTACATCCAGATGCTTGCTCCGGCACTGGGTTATGAGGGCAATTACGGCAACATGGGTATTCTTGGTGTTTGCGATTGGAATCCGTACGGTATGTTCTATAACTTTTCCGGATTCCTGGGATACATGGTGCTGGCGCATTACCTGACCAAATACCCGCTGGCCTGGAGCTGGAAAAAAACGCTGTCCATTACTATTCCCCTCTTTTTGATTGGTTTTGCCGTTACGTTCTTCGGCTTTCTGGAAACGCAGAAGCACTTCCCCGGCCAGTATTCCAAGCTGGAAGTGCTCTGGTATTTCTCCGGAATCAATGTATTCCTGATGACCTTTGCCATCTTTGCCGTCGTCAGCCGGCTCAGAATCAAGGCTGGTCCAGTGCTGAGCAAGGTGGCGGCGCTTACTTTCGGCGTGTATCTGTGCCACTTCTTCTTTGTCCAGTGCTCCTATGACTTCGTGAACTTCATCGGGCTGGGAGGGCTGTCCTCCGCCGTGAAAATTCCGTTGATGGCCTGTCTGGCCTCCGCTGTCTCCGCGGCGTTGGTATGGCTGTTGAGCCTGAACAGGTGGACGCGCAAAAGCATCATGTAAACCGCGGATATTTTCCGCAGGGCGCTTCGGGACCACGGCTATCCCGGGGCGCCTCTTCTTTTGTAGAAAACAGAATAAAACGGTTTCCGGGGAGAGGCCTACAAAATTCTGGACGGGAAAGAGGGAACAGGTTAGGATGCTTCCGCTTCGTGCACAGGCCCTGGTTGCCGGAGATGCGGGCTTTTTAACGTATGAAAAGCTCCTCTCCCGGTCTTCCTTCCGCCGACCCCAAGCTCACAGGAAATTTCCGGAATACCGGCGATTTTCGTAATCCGTTGGGGTTCCGATCTTGACAACTATCATCTCTTTTTACGACTTGGAATCTTTGTACCTCCCATGGGAGGTTGGCGCAAAACGCCCGTTGCACTGTTGGTAATCAGTGCCATAGACGCCCAGGAGTCGCACTCTCATGAGTGCGTGGATTGAAACCAGGCCCCACCCAGAATCGGAGGCGTGGACTGAAACATGACGAGGGTAAGCTTCGAGAAGATGCCACCCGCCGTACTCTCCAGGGAGTATGTAACGTCGCAATGCTTTGTAGAAAAATTATCAAGCATTGTGGAAAAACGCCCTTGAACGTCTGTCCGCTGCATCCCCATTGCAACCTGGTTGCACCTCCCTTGAAAACGGCTTGAACTGCCCTCTACTCCCCGATCACGTCCCTGGAGGCCAACTCGTCAAATACGCGGATGAACTCTGCTGCGTCCATCTGCTGCCGGGGCATGTGAAGAGTGCCCAGCGTCACCACGTCCAGCCGATCATATTTGGCTACTGCCGGCATCGTTGGCCAGCGGTAGGCCGCCCAGCGCCCCTCCGGCCGTGATGCCGCCCAGGGCCGCTCTATGTGAAGCGGAACCCCTGCGGCCATGGCCAAGCGTCCCGTTGCTATATCCTCCGGATCGTCACCCCCAATGGGCAGACGGTCCAGAACTGCCAGCATGCGGCGCAACGCGGAACCCGTGAACCCGTAGCACAGGCCGCACATGATCCGGCCGTCGCAGCAGCTGCCGAAGCCTTCCGTACCCGCCGCCAGCATCCGGCGCACAGGTCCGTCAGAACGCAATGCCGTGTCGGCATCCAGCTTGATGGCTACATCGTCATCGGCTGTGCCGTCCAGCAACGTTTCCAGGATGCCACGCACGCAGGAACTGCCGTTGAGGTTGCCGCGCCGTGGAAAATCCGTCTGCACATACATGGCGCCCAGGGCTTGCATTTGGGCGGCCACATCTGCCGTGACCGGATCGTGTCCATCATCGGCTACCGTTACAGCGGCATCCGGCAAACGCCGGCGCACGCAACGCAATGCCGCCAGGGATAGCGCCGCATCACGATTGAAGGTTAAAATGGTAATTCTGATCATCGTTATTTCTCTCTTGTTTAGGCGGGGCCGTAGGGATAATTGGAACCGCCATGAACGGGAATCTGGATGGAACCCAGTTCATACTGGATGACTTCATGATCGGCTGTAATGGTGGCCAGATGGAAGGAGTAATAAAACTCTTCCCCGTCCGGTTCCTCCGGTTGGAGACGAAGAGGACTGACAGGCCCTTGTGAATACGCTACCGTGCTGCCCTGGTACTTCCCTTTGCCGCTGAACCTAACATTGAGCCAAATTTCCCCACTGGTAACGGCCCCCTTGTACCAGTCTCCTTCGGTAGGTTCCGGGGCGGCGTTGCAGAACGTCGTCCCGTTGAGCAGCAGCAGCCCCGGCCGCAACCGATAGCCGGTCACGGTAGTATTATCGTCATCCCAATCCAGGACAACCTGGAACCCAAAACCCGCTGGACGGTCGGGCGCCTCGGTCCAGACGACTTCCCCTTCCGGCCCGAAAGTGGGAGCCTCCGGAGATTTACGGGCATCATCGTCATATTGGAGAGTCTGGACCGGGTTGTCCTGCTGGTCATCCTGGTCCAGATCATCTTGGCCGGATTGCAGGGACTTGGCGCGGTCCATCATATCCTGCAACGATAAATGCGCCGGCACCCCTGTGTTAATAGACGTTCTGTTACCGGCTAAATCTACGTTTACCCCTTGCACCACAGTGGACATATCCACCCATTCCGCGCGGCCGCCTGTAATGGATAATTGACGGCCTACCAGCCCGGCAGGAGACAAGGCCCGCAAGGACTGCAACGTCCCCTCCCAGGGAAGCTGCCGGGTAATCTCATAATAATCCCGCAGGACGCCGGTATAATCCGGCCATTCTTGCTCTGTCCCTCCTGTGTCCGGCTTGTCCGGTATTGAGGAACCATCTTCCGGCCCCGTTGTCCCGGACTTGTCGGCCCTGTACCAACGCCTGGGAGTGTTGACCGTGCGCCCCCTCCATGTCAGTTTGCTGTACCAGCGTTTCTGGCCGTTCACGATCTTCTGCTTGCCAAAAAGCAATTCAAACCCCGGACGGGGCGGCACCGTGATATAAACTTCCTGCGTCAGTGATACATAACACCACTTGATCAGTTTGCATGCCGGCGACAAATCCCCTTTGATCAACTCATAAACCTGGGCGCTTTCCGCCGTGCTGTAATTGCTGGCGTCGCTGGCCTTGTTTTTCAGAACGGTTTTCTTCACAGCCCCGAAACGCGCCCCCGGAACTTCCGCCAGCTTGGGAACTTTCCCCTGCCACCACTCGGCCGCGTCATCAGGTCCGGTGGGCAGCTTGTCTCCAAGCACCAGTATCTCGGGCTTTAAGAAAGACCAGATGGGAGATTCGGAGCTGGGCGGTTCGTCTTCCGTTTCCGGTGTGGTTCCGGGCATGGCCAGCTGCACGGTTACGCATCCCTCCTGGCGCAGGGAAGCCCCGCGCGGCCAAACCTGGGATTGACGGGCCATGTTCCCGGCCGTCAGTACCACGCCCACCGCAGGGGGAACCAGGTCATGGCGCGGGTCCAAATCGATGGCCGTCAGCAAATTCCCGGCGCGATCCAGCGTGACCGCAGGAAGGACGGCACCATCCGCAACCCTGATCACGGGAGAAGAACCGGAATAATCAACCCAGCACACCATGCCGGGGCGTGCCCCCAACAGCTTGCGCAACACGCCCGCGTAAGTATCGCATGCCAGGGCCGTGTTCCACACCCAGGCCGCGGGGGAAACGTCCACCTGAATTCCTACATCCGCCCCCAGCAATCCATGCTTGCGGGCATCTTTCAGGATGCGGTTCAGCGTCCCGGCAATAGACACTTTGCGCGGAGCATCCGCACCGCTGCCGCCCTCCACAGCGGCATACAGAGCGCCTTTCAGGCTGCCGGAGGCGTTAAAGCAAAGCGTCCCTTCCAGAGGTTTGAGGATGTCATGCACATCTATTTGCCACGCCCAGCTGTTGCCGGAAAAGGAGGGACGGCAACGCCGGACTGTTCCTTCCATGATGGTGGAGCCGTGCCAGACAATGCGCGCCGGCTCTTTATATAGATAGGGAGGCGGCTCATCGTTGCGGCGGATTATCTGCCGCCAGGAAACGCACATCGGCGTAAAATTCTGCCAGCTGTAAGACGCGTCTTCCAGGGCCTTGTCCGTAAGTTCAACAGTCTTCATCTGCGTGGTCCGAATTTCCCCTGGGAATCAATCTTATCCAGCCGCGCCTTGAGGCGGGCCACTTCTCCGGACAGTTTGCCCTGGGCGGACTGCGCGGAGGAATACCTGGTTAAAATCTGGTCAATCAGTCCGATCATCTCATTAAACTCATTCCCTGCTTCCAGGCGGCGGTCATCATTTTCCAGCCTGCTTTTAAGATGCTCCAGCAGCTTGCGCTCGCCCTGAGTTACAGATGTTCCCCCGTCGCCCTGTTCGGAAAGAACCTTCTTCAACATCTCTTCGGCGTACGGAAGCGCTCCTATCGGCTCCTTGTTGGCGATCTCACCGGAGCGTCCCAGCACCTTACGACGCATTCTGGCCAGCCAGTCATCCAGCTCCAGCACCTTCTCCTGGCCATCGTGCAGCTTGCCGGACAAATTGGCCACATCCTGGGCAGTGCGCTCCAGATCGCGCAACTCCTTATCATTTTTCTTGATGGCCCGTTCTTTCTTGAGGGCATCCTGCCAAGCCTTAATGGCCTGCATAGCCGCCTGGGCAATCCCCTTTTCATCCTGATTGGTTGAATGCTTGGCAGCCTCAGAAAGTTCTTTGGCGAATTTCTCGGCCGCCTTGGCATCCATCAAATCCTTCTTGTTCCAGGCGCTGCGCGGCAGTGCTTTCAACCGCGCGAAAATATCGGAAAACTGCTTGAGCTTGGCGGCCAAGGCGTCATTGCCCTCAAATCTCTCCGCATACTGCTGGAAGCGTCCCATGCTGGCATCCAGCCGTTCATTGGTCTTGGACAGGGCATCCTTCTGTTTTTCCTGGTTCCGTTGCTTGGTTTCAATCTCTTTGCGGAGCCGGTCTTCCAAGGCTGAGGCCATCACATCGGTATGTTTCACGGCATCCTGCTGGGCGTTGGTCTTGGCCGTCTCCTGGTTTACGGCCTCGTTGGCCGCCGTCTGGGCCTGGTGCTCCGTCAGTACCCCCCTCAGCCTGGAACTGGCTTCCGCCGCCTGCTGCCTGGCGTCCTGCATTTCCCGGAGGGCTTCTTCCAGGCGGGATGCGTCATCCTTTATAACTGATTGCGCCAGCTGTAAAATCCGAACATACTCGGCCAGCCGTTCATCGTCATTCATCCCGTTCAAATCTCCTACCAGCCCCGTTTTGCTGATGTGCTCATATGATTTCCCCAGCGCTTGCCGGTGCTGATCCACCTTCTTTTTCAAAAGCTCCTCGTTGCCCTTGTCCGTCTCGTTAAAGCTCATCCCTTTGGATCGCATGAATTCATGCTGGGCAGCCACAGCGGCCTCATAGTCCTGCCGTGCCTGGTCTTCATCCTGTTTGCGTGCCAACGCGATCGGAGCGCCTGCCAGGGGCAGCATGGTAGCGGCGCGTGCCTGGTCTTTAATGGCCTCTTGTATTTTCTTTTGAGCATCCTTCTGGCGTTGCTGGATTGCCTTCCAGCGAGCAAGATCTTCTTCTGCTCTCTTGGTGGCATCGGCCTCTTCCATGACCTGGATCGGCTTCAACCCTTCCACCAGTTGCTTGGATTGAGAAGAACGGGAAAACTCCAATAGTTTACGGTAGCGTTCCTCGGCGGCATCCGCCCTGGCCTGGGCCGTCTGTGCCGCCTGGTCAGCCTGCTTGCGCTCAATATCCATGCGCTCGTTGGCGTCTTTGGCATCAATCCTGGCCAATTCATCCCGCGTCTGGGATTCGGTAATCTCACCCCGGATGCGGCGCTGGTTGACAATGCTGCGGTTCTTCTCGTTTTCAATTTGGAGCAGTTTCTTCTGCATTTCCAGCCCGGCCATGGCCTTGCGGTCAATGGCCTCAATGGTGCGCAGCCGGGCGGCGTAGGCGTTATTGACCTGCTTGACGCCTGCGGCTTCTTGTTTAAGAAAGGCGTCCTCGCGGTGCTGGGCGCGGGCGGAATTGATACTATCCTGCCAGCGGGCCAGCTTGTCCTGGGCAGCCTGGATGATGCCGGCCAGCTTGGCGTCAATCTGCTTGGCCTTGACGCCAAATGCCTCATTGAGCGACTCTCCTATGGACCAGCCAAGGTCCCATGCCTGCTTACCCAATCCGATCACATTTTTGAGGTTTTGCAGGCCGCCGTTGAATTGGTTCCAGGACTGCATTGTACTGCTGCCCCAGGCTTGCAGCTTGCCGGGCAGGGAAGTAAGCGTGCTGATGCTCCGGGACAACAAGGATGCACTCCTGTCCAGGCGCTGGGAGGTCACGGTGAAATTCTTGCCCGCCTGCCTGAGGGCGCCGTCCATCGTCTTGACGGCATTGGACAGTTCCGCCGCTCCCTCCAGCCGCCAGGTCATACCGCCTCCGGTGGCTGCCCCGGTATAAGCCGGGGCAGCAGTACCGCCCACGCCTCCGGAAAGTAAACTATCCGGCACCTGCTTGGCAGCCTTGGCCAAATCCTGCACCGCCTTGTTGGCTTTGGTCAGGTCTCCCAGGTTGGCCGTGGTTCCGATGCTGATGCTTACGTCATAATCCATAGGTCAATCAATGTCTCCTGTTAAAAAAAGTTGAATTTCCAGTACACCCCAAAACGCTGCGGCCCCATATCGTTGATCATTGGTCGGCGGCAAAGGCTGCACATGGTCAAGGGTGGCGTGGTATTCCCGCGTGCGCTGCGGGATGCCGGCATGATAGGCGGTCATCCAGGTGATCATGCCCTCCGGGTACAGCGCCAGCAATTCCGCTATGTCCAGTCCCCATGCCCTGGCGGCGGCGTAAGTGCTGAAAGCCCGCGCCAGGGAAAAAGACATCTGCAACCCGGCATTGCCGCGTGCCGCCTGGTGCATCCAGCGGCTGCCGATAACGGCCTCGCGCTGCACCTGGACGGAGGGAACCACAGTTACCAGGGACGGCATCACATCCCCGTAACTGCACAAGGCCACCGCCTCCGGGGCATCGTCTCCGATTGGGCGGTAGATGACTGTATCCTGCGAGCGGTAAGCGTCCATAATCGTTAAAGATTGCTGGTCGTGAAAAACTTGAAAAACTCCACGGCGGCGGGGTCGGTAATGACGAACTCCGGGTAATCACGGGAAGTGAACACCCTCCGCCCGCCCTGCGGATTGACGGCCTCAACGGTCAGTTCCACGGCTTCCTCCGGAGCGTAAAACTCTTTCAGCCGTGCCCACACCTGCACCGCCTGCCACGGTTCCGCCAGCCCTACCAGCGCGGCAACGACGGCCTGCATGGCCGGGGCCTGCTCCGCGGGTATATCGGCAGGAGTGTAGCGGACTGTCCGGGTGTAACCTCCAGCGTCCTCATAGACGGCTGTCAGGGTGAATTCCTGCCAGTTGCCGGGCTGAGGAAACTGAATTTGTATTTCTGCATTCATATTACTTTTGAAAAATAATCAGTTATCAACATGCCAGGATAAACGCCCAATCCCAAAGCTCTATTCATGGAGGTGATTGTCGGAGCCGTGGTGTTGTTGGCGAAAAAGGGGATCACTTTTTCCGCGCAGGCATAATAATCAACAGCAATTTCCCCCATGCTGTAGATGGTCACCTCCCTGGATGTCACGCCAAGGTTGGATGAGCTGTACACCACTCCTACCGAAATGCGCGCGGACAAATTATTCACTTGCTCGTAAATAAGATACAATCTGTTGATGGATTGAGTTCGTCCGGGTTTTTCAATGACTTGCTCCCCGTCACCAGTATTGTAATAAATGGAAAATGTCGTTTGCGCCCGCGCACGGCTGTACATTTTGAGATAGATATAGGGGGGAGCCACTTCCGAAACGCTTTGCGCGTCAATGGAAGTCTGCCCAAGAGCAAATCCCATGAAAGCATTGTGTTCCCCCGCCTCGAAATTCATGTAGGTTCCCCCCATGCTCAACACCATAGATGACGGGGGAAATGTCCCCCAGGCAAAATTGTACCTATCGAACTTAATAAGAGGATAAGACATGAAGTTATTCCCGGCGGAAACCTCCCTGAAAATAACCAGATCTTTGTCCATCAAGTACGGATATGTCACTTTGCTGACATTAACAGCATTGGCGAATGCGATGTTACGCAAATCGACATATCCCGATAAATCAAAAGCCTCGGCGGCATATCCCGCCCCCAGGGTCGTCATGCTCTGCATGGTTGCTATAGGGGACGGGGAATTGATGCCTCCGTTGGCGTTGACGGCCCCGGCAAACGTGCCTCCCGCGGCGGTGATATTGCCGGGAAGCGTCATGTTGCCGGAAGCGTCCACCTGCGGCATGGCTGCCAAAGCTTGCTGGGCCGCCGTCGCGGAATTGGCCGCGCTAGTGGCAGATGTTGCGGCGTTATCGGCAGCCGTGGACGCGGTAGCGGCTGCCTGGCCAGCCGTCCGCGCCGCAGCCTCGGCGGTCGCGGAAGATTGGCGCACATCCCGCCCCAGGCTATCCAGTTGCCGCGCGGTGGCCAGCTCCATCCCTCCCAGGGTAATGCCGTCGTCATAGTCCACCACCACGGTCATCAGCGGGGCCATCGTGCCGTTCACGGTGGGAGGGTTGGCTACTTCCGTGATCAAACCACGCCCAGGGACGGACGGAGTAAGAATGGCGTGCATTCCCAGCGCGTAAGGCGTCATCTCGGTCCCTTCGCATACCTGGATGATGATCTTGTCCCCGCGCGTCAGGGGAACGCCCGGCGTAAATACCCACGTGGCCGTCTGACCGCTGGTCAGGTTGGACACATAGGCGGAAGTTCCGATCAGGCTGTAAGCTCCGTCCACCAGCTTCCAGACACGCAGGCAATACTGATTGGTTGCAGGGTCGGTGAAGAAATACACGGTTGAAATACTCGTCAGGCGGCAGCTGTCGGGCAGATGCCCGGCCAGAATCTCGTCTCCCCACGTCATCGCGTAGCCGCCCACGATGGTCCAGGTGTCGGCGGCATCTCCGCTGGACAAGGTGGATTGCCCGGTCGCGGCTTCCAATTCCACTCCCGCATCCTTGAGCGCGGCCGGCAATTTATTTGCTACAGCCTCATTGACCAATTCCCCGCTTTTCACCTGGCCTTCCAGCGTTTCCACAAGCTGCTTTGCTTCATCCCGGGCCGCTTCGGCCTGTCGTACAAGTTCCTCGACCACAATGGACGGATTTTCCACAATGGTCACGGAGCCGTCTTCCGTTTCGGGGATGGAGACATCAAGTGCACCAGCTACGGCTGCGGCCTCTTCCGTTCCATCCGGAGGCGTAACGCGAGGCACGACATGCACGGCTCCCTTCAACAAGGGGTATTCTTTGCCCGATGCGTCGGTCAGAAAAATATCATAAGCGCCGCATCCGGCGGCCAGCCTCGGCCATGTCACCAATGCCGTACTCGCCCCCGTAACGGCACAGTCCAGCATGATCACCCCATCCTGTACTACCGCGCCGCGTAGCGTCATGCCGCTGATGTCCATATCCTCACCGGATGGAGAAATAAAATGCAGCGCAAGAGACTGCGGCAGGGATTCGGTAGCGTGTATGTTGTAGTTAGCGGCTTGCCTCATGAAAATATGATGCGGCAATCCTTAAATCTGTAAACGTCCGGGGCTGGCCCTCATATTTCGCAGGAAACAGGACCTTCTGTCCAAGAGTCATAATACCATCCTTCCGTGTCCGGAGGAGTGTATACATCCGTTTCCTCCGTCCAAATGCCACGGGAGGAACGGCCGGCCCAAATAGCCATGAAAATCACATCGGCCCGGTCCGGGGAATGCAAGCCCTTTCCCCGCATGTCCTCTTTGGACATGACGCGGAGGCGGCCCTTCTGATCCCATTCCATCTGGCGTGTAGTCATCTGGCGGAATGTGACTGGGTCGAGTTCATCAATGCGGATCTTTCCGTTGACGATGTCGCGAGCTCCCAGTATCCACGCTTCGGAAATGGTGTTCAGATAATGTTCCGGGTCTTCCCCGGGCAATCCTCCTCGGAACTCTTTGATACGGTAGCCGTCCCCGCCGCTTTCAACCGGTTCGGCCATTTGCTGGACGATAGGCAGTCCCAGGCCGTCCGAATCTCCCCACGCATTATGTGCCTTAATGCCGAGTTCCTTGAGGCGGTTTGCCATCCGGCGCCGGGCCTGTACCGTGCTGGATTGTCTAAACGCCTGGTCCAGGCTGACAAGATTTCCTTCTCGTACAGCAATGGAATTTTCATCTCGACCGGCGGCAAAATCTAAAGCGGCCCATTGTCCGCCCGGTCTGAACGCCGGAGGATGGTCTATCGCATGCCGCAGTTGTTCCGGAGTAATGACAAGCATGTCTTCCCCTTCCGTCCATTCCGCAAGATGCATGGAACGGTAGAGGGGATGGGATTCTCCGTAGGTTTCCAGGTCTTCCGCACGTTTTTCCGGACGGATGTGGGGACACATGTATGACGTGACCCTGGTTCGCCTCCAGTTTTTGGCCTCGTCGTGAAAGCAGCGGTAATGCTTCCCCATAGCGGAACCGGGGGAAGAAAGATACAGATACCGGGTGACGGTGCATCGGTCCGCCGCCTCAAAAATACCGTCCTGAACGCCTTTCGCTTCATCCACGATATAAAGGACAGGCGTTGCCGCCGTCGCGTGATACCCTTCCGCCTTCTGTTCATCATTGGTAGAAAATATAGAGGTAAAGCCTCCTTCCGGAGTCAAAATTTCCATCTGGTTCCATTTCCAACCCCGGAATGCCGGATGAGACTGGTAAGCACGGATTGCGGGCCAGAGCTGGGTTTTTAACTGCCGCCAAGAACCGGACGTAAGAACAACACGTCCGCGTGGAAAGCAATACAGCCACCACAGTACAACAGGACCTACCAGGGAAACAGTTTTGCCTGAACCGTTAGCCGCTACAACGGCCGTGCGCCGGTAATCGTTAATGTCCTCATAGGTGTTGATCTGCCAGTCGTAGGGGTCCAGCCCCAGCACGGCAACGGCGAATTCAGCCAGCCGTAAACGGCACCGGGATACTATGTCATCACACCGTTCCGCCATTCTCTTCTTCCGCCCTCTTTCTGCGGATGGATTCAATTCTGTCCATGACGGAAGCTATTCTGTCTTCGTCGCATTCCGTAATCATCTCCACAGGCCCCCCATTGGCCCCGGTGAGTTCCACTGCCTGCCGTTCCCCGTAACGGGCATTTCTCTTCCCGGCCAGCCATTTACGGTATTCGGCCCTATTTTTGTCCATCTGCGCACAATCGGGGCTGCTTCCGTCAAGTATTTCCAGGCCCTTTTCCACCAAGGCATCCGCCGACATCTCGCACGCACGCGCGTAGTTGTGTAAAAAGTCGTCATGCTCATTCATCCAGTTATAAACTGTCTTACGTTCCGGCATGTGCTCATCCCGTACAATCTGCATCAACATTTCGCCTTCGGCAATGCGTCTGCATATTTCATCCGCCAGGGCGTCCGTATATTTGGTCGGGCGTCCTGTTCTCTTCGGTGGAATGGTGGATTTTTTCTTCATTCCAAGTGGTGGGGTTCTTCCCCGTCTTCCGGGGCATGGGTGCAGTAATACACGTCCTCAAGGCTGGGGTCATTCATGAGGCCCGGGAGAAAGTGAAAATGGCGATAGACGTCGTCCCACGTCAATTCCCCCCGGTCAATGAGGGTGAAGAGCTCTGCGGTTACTTCATCCAGCCTTTTTTCCTGAATAAGTTTCTGAAAGCGTTCCGTATGGGTCTGAATTCCTTGATCGTCCATTGATTGAGGTTCCTTTCTTGGCGTTGGCGGTTAAGTTGCTTGATAAGGGTTTTGTCGCGGGATTCCACGGCAATGAATTGAGCATAGGCGCGGGCGAAGCACTCACGGCGACTCTCAAGGTAGCGGTAGTACCTGCCGGGAATACTGCGGATGATGGAGAGCGTGGGGGACTCCATGATCACATTCATGAGTTCGTCCATTTCCGGAGAGTGCTCGGAGCCATACTTTGAACGCTTCTCTTTTTCCATCTCGCTGGGAATCATCCCAAGCCGGTACTGGCACTGTCCCTTGCCGAGCCCCCACAGATCGACATAATGGCCTATCTCGTGGCAGGTGGTCAAATCCGGATATTCCCCGGCGTTGGAAATGGCAATAGGGGCGTTCGGTTCCCAAGGGTTGAAGCTCCCCAGGACTTTCATTCCGGGAGTCTGGCTAATGTGGGCTTGTGGGAGCGGACCGTCCGTGTGTACGGCATCGATGGAACTGACCGCACGGTTGACGGCGGTACGGACTTTACGGCTGATGCCGGACTTGGGGAGATTGATCTTGTCCCCTACTTTGGACACCATGTCCATGTTGAGCATCATCTGCATGGGGGGAGTGTCAGGAATATATCCGTTCCCGTCCTGGTTCTCTATGCGCTGGGCGAGGTCATGGGCCGGGAGGGCAAGCCGTCCGTCCCTGTCCAAGGCATCCAATCCGAAGCGCTTTTTAAGGCTCTCCCGAAGCCGGGCGGCAAGAGCCGGGTCTTTCACTTTCTGGACGGAGGCCGACCGGTTCATAAGACGCTCCGGCAGCGTTGCTCCGAAACGGGACATGTCCACCGGGCCGGGAACCCAGTCGGGGGCAATCAGGCCAGATCTGATACACTCGGCTCGAGATACGCTTTCAATATCCATCCATGAGTTGAAGCCGTACAAAGGCCAGGGCAGCAGGAAGCCGCCTATTGCCGAAGAATTCATCTCGACGGCCCAAAATTGGAAGTCCGTCTTAAGCCGGACGGCTCCTTCATTGAGTACATGCAAAGGACGGGGCATCCTGGCACCCGGATGCCGGACGAAACGCCACGCCGGGTAGGCGTAGAGCATTTCCGGGGTCATGCCGCTTTCCCAGCGGGCCTGCCCGTAACAGCAGCGGGTCATCGTATCAAAAATTAGAGACAAGCGGGAACGGGCGCCGATGTTGGTAATGCGGTTATCTCCCGCATCCGCTGCCATTCCTTCTGCGGCCATAAAAGCGCGGGCCTTGGCTATGAAGTCGGCCTTCCCCTGCATCACGCCCACCGTTGTTGACGTACCGTCCGGAAGTATGATCTCCTGCTTTTTGCCGGATAAAAAGTCGTCAAGCATGTTGGCGAGACGTTGCAGGAACTGCGCTTTTTCAACGTCCGCCGTAAAAATGGAATTCACCCGTTCCGCGGCGGGCAGCATGGCCCGTTCGCGTGTGGACATGGGGCGAGCATCTATTTTTTTGCGCCGGAATATGTCAACGGGGCTTACCATTTTTCAGGAGATTATGTGTCAGGGGATAGGCGATCTTCTTCCATTTTCGCACGAGCCAGAGCCCGACGCGCTTTTGCTTCCAAATATTGACGGCGGAGAGACACGTCATCCTGGCGTGCCTGTAAATATTTTATATAGGAAATCAAAGATGCCCCCAATATGAATTTCCGGCCCTCATGTTGGGATTCTGCGGAGACAAACGCTCCTTCCGCGTGCAAAGTTTTCACCCTATTGACGGAAAGGCCCAGCAATTGGGCAAGCTTTTCAGCAGTTACTAATCCACCGGGGGAACGGCTGCTATTTCTATTATTAATCATGGAGCAGGCAGTTGAAAGAGTTCCGGCCTGAATAACCGTGATGACGGGTCAAAAGGCGGTTCCCATGTGGCGAATTGCTCATCCTGTGGTTCTTGGACGATCTCTCCGTGACTCAGCATGCGGACGGCGTCACGCATCATCCGCACTCCGAGAGGGAAAAGACGATTCCATAGCTCATGATGAGTCCACGTCCGATTGACAAAAAGGGTCCGTTGCAACAAGACAGGGCCACCGTCAACCACGTTATTCAGCCAATAAATGGTGCCTCCTGTAACGGGATCCCCACAGGCAACCGTCCAGCGCACGGCATCCCGGCCCCGATGACGGGGAAGCAGAGACGGATGGAAGCCAATTCCCCCCAGCCGGGCCTTGGAAAGCGCCTTGTCGGATATATACCAATGTGAGTGCGCGGAAATAATCAAATCCGTATGTTCCGGAATGTGGACGGAGGTGAGTTTCCCAGCATCACAAACAACGGGGACATGGTAACGCAGAGCAATTCCGTGAAGCTTGTCGTAGTATTGTTCCTGCGGCGCCGGCGCCACACCGACGATGTGATGGCCGTCTTCTCGCAGAGCAGAAAAGACCGCCTTCCCGAATGATTTTTGACCGCAAATAAAAATGTTCATGATTGTTTTCCTATGTATTTGAAACCTTGGACCGCGCGGAAATGGCCACCGTAACCCGTAGATACCCCTGATAAGGTGGAAGCCTTTTTGTTTCTTCTGATGGATAGAGTGCTCTTGACTTTATTGTCCCCATAGAGGTGTGCGGAAACCTGGATCCATAGAGGGGATCGGCGCAACGCACCTACCAGTTGAGGGTGGGAAGTGTGAAAATAAGTGGGGAGCTTGCGCCCGCACCTTCCGCGTCCCTCAAGGTGGTATTGGGCACACCAGTTGAGAAAACGGAGCCCTACCCCGGCCCCCTGCCATTCCGGCATTGTGACCAGGCGTGTTCCTCGATAACCGGGTGCGGTGAAGAAGGGAGAAACGGCCAAATGGCACGCCAGTTCTCCGTCTACTATTCCGACAAAGTATTCCGAGGCAGGAGGCATGGGCAGGTTTAAATAGTAATGCGGCTTAAAGTAACGCCAATAACGGCTGTCCGTCTTGAGAATTTCGAGTTCCATCGGTGGGCGTCGCCGAAGACACCCCCTTTCAAAATGGCCGGTTTTCGTGTCAATAATCCAGTCGGGCTGAATCCAGTCGAGAACGTCGTAATGAGGCGTCAGCAGCACGACCTGCCCGCCTGGATTCCCCCTCCTCCAGCTTTTGGCAAAGGCGAGCGATCCAATGCGGGCAATCTGGCGGTCGACCACCGACGTGAATTCGTCGACGACAACCTTTCTCGGTTTTTCGCAGAGGAGCCGGGCTAATCCGGCCCGGAATTGCTCCCCGTTGGAGAGGACATGAAACGGCCGTAGCCAAGACGGAACATCTCCCAACCCCACCCCAGCCAAACTTCCCGTTACTTCGTTGAAGTCTCCTGTGGGAGCAATACAGTCGACAATAGGCTTGCCAGGTTCCCACCCTTGCGTGTAGTCATGGATGAGGTTCTCCCCGAAGATAATTTTCCCGATCGAAGTTTTGCCTGAGCCAGATGGACCGACAACCACGCCGATTTGCCAGTCGCCGGAAAGGTCAACCTCAATTTCCAGATCAAAATTGCAACCGTTTTCAGCATTGAAAAGGCTTTTCACCCGCGCTGCCCGGTAGGTGGAGAAATCGGAAACCTTGTTGTGTACCTGAATGTTCATACAGCCACAACCCTGCAGTTATAACCCATTTGTATGAGTTTCGTGTAGGCTTCTTCCTGTTCTTTTTCCGACGCGCACATGACAATGACGCCATACTGGTTTTCAGGAACGATGCCCGTCGTATCTCCCAGCTCGGGAGTTCCGTTATCTTCCCCAGCGCTTTCTTTCAATAGTTCTTCCAGATCCAAAGACGTGAAACCGGTCATATCCAGACTGCCCGCTTCCTGAAGGTCCGACAGGAGACCGGATAATGCCTCGCCATCCAGATCAGCCAGCTCTGCCAGATGATTGTCGGCGATCATGTCCGCACGTTCATGTTCCAGTGTATCGTAGTGCTGTATCTCTATAGGAACCTCTTCCAATCCCGCCAGCTTGGCCGCCGCCAACCGTCCATGACCTTTGACAATCATTCCGGACAAGTCCGATACGGTGATCGGAGCACGCCAGCCTGCCAATTTGATGACCTCCGCCAATCGCTCAATTTGGGACTGCGGATGACGATTGGGATTGTCCGGATTTTCTACAAGATCGGCGACCTTGCGAACCTCGTCAAAGCGGCAGTAAACGGGCACTCCCGATAAAACGGTACGCACCGCTGATTCCTTTTTCCTGTTACTCATTGATTTTCTATTTGTTAGTTAATTCATCATATCAATTATTTACCTATGACTTATGAATATTTTTATCATCAAATAAAGGAAGGTCATTTACTATCTCTGGCCCTTGCTTTTCGGGTTCTTCAGGTACTTCCCGGTCATAAAGGCCGAGGCGCTTGGCAAAATTGAGGAGGAGCAGTCCGCGAGCCTGGGCCTCCATGTAGTCATGAGTTCCGAGCCCAATGCTCATTCTCTTGCGTTTGTATTTTTTCCCCAGGTTGAGGGAGATTCTCAACTTATGGGCCCCTGAGGGGTTGGTTTGAATGTCTAGTTTTTTCATGATTTATTGGCAGGGTAATTGGGCTCTTCTTCGTATTTTGTGAGTTCTGCCGTCCAGCGGAACGGGATGTGTCCCAGCCGTCCGAAGCGGTTTTTGCCGATGATCCACTGCGCTTCCGTGGGGTCGTGCTTGTCGGGCTTGTACATGTAGGGGCGGTGGATCATGATGATCTGGTCGGCGTCCTGCTCGATGGAGCCGGAGTCGCGCAGGTCGGAAACGACCGGTTTGCCCTGGGCGTTCCCGGCTCTTTTTTCCACGTCACGGTTGAGCTGGGCCAGCACCAGGACGGGAATATTGAGTTCCTTGGCCAGGGATTTGAGGCCGGCGGAGATTTCCGAGACTTCCCGTTCCCGGCTTCCCCGGGCCTGCTGGGTCGTGGAACGCACCAGCTGCAGGTAGTCCACGCCGATGCATTTGACGCCATGTTCCCGGACCATCCGGCGGCCGCGGGCTCTGATGCTGTCAATGGTGAGGGAGCTTTCGTCGTCGATGTGCAGCGGAGCGGCCGTGATTTTCCTGACGGCGGCCGTGAAATGCTGCTGCTGTCCGACCGTCATCGGCTTGCCGCGGCGGATGTCGTCGGAGTTAATACCGGCCATGCCGTAGAGGACACGTTCCAGGAGCTGGGATTTCGGCATTTCCAGGCTGAACATGCCCACGGGGGTTCCCTCAAGGCAGATGTTGGTGAGGATGTTGACCAGGGCGGCGGTTTTTCCGACTCCGGGCCGGGCGGCAAGCACGATCATGGCGCCGGGCTGCAGGCCATCCAGGGTCAGGTCCAGGCGGCGGTATCCGGAGGAGATCCCTTTGATGGCTCCGGGGTTGTTCATGCGCCATTGCAGGTTTTCAATGATGGCTCCCACGGCCCCGCGGATGGTTTCGGTCTGGCGGACGCCGCACCGGTCCCGCAGGACGGACATGCCGCGTTCGGCTTCATCAAGGGCTTCTTCCGCGCTTTTGAGCTGATCGCCGACAGCTTCCGCCATCCGGGAGGCAAACGCGAGCAGCGCATGTTTTTTGGCGGCTTCCGTGACCATTTCCAGGGCGGCGGCGGTTTTGTACCGGGCAAGGGCTCCGTAGGTGGCCGTTTCCACGACTCCGGCGTGTCCTCCCACGGCGTCAAGCTGGCCCTGGGCTTCAAGGCGGGCGATGACGGTGAGGGCGTCCACGGTTCCTCCCGTGCCGGCGACGGTTTCCAGGGCCGTCCAGATTTGCTGGTGCGCCGGGAGGCTGAATGTCTGGCGGCTGATGCCCTTGTCCCGGAGGTCCGCCAATGCCTGGGCGCCGTCCATTGCCTGGGAGAGTACCAATTTTTCGGCGTCAATGAGTGTCTGCGAGTCGATCATGTTGTTGAAGTTGTTGGGGGTTAGAGTTCCTGAAGGTTCGAATAGGGGTCTCCGTTTTCAGGAGGCGGCGGATGGTTGAGGGCGTAGCTGGTGGCGAAGCTGATGGCGTCGGATTGCCATTTGGTCACGGGGATGCCGTTGCGGGTCCAGTTGACGGCGTCCCTGCTTCCCCAGTAGGCCGTGGCGCAGTCCGGTATCTGGTCGGGAGCCAAACGCACACGCCCCGCAAAAGCCGCGGCCTGCAAATGAGCTTCGACTTCCTCCACGGTGCATGGAGAGGGGGTAAGGGGGTGAATTCCTTCCTTCCCTTCCTTCCTTACGGTTTCTTCATGGGTTATGTCTGGGTTATTAAAAAAAACCGACTGGGTTTCTTCTGGGTTTTCGGAAATAACTGACGTTGGTTTTTCGTGGGTTTCCTTTTCGGTTTCTACACTGGTTCCAATGTCGGTTTTCCTGGGTCTCCCCCCAAGTTTTCCATTTTCACGGGCGGTCTTCCGGCGCGTTTGCACGCTGGCCTGAATTTCATGCGGATAGCCGAATACGACGAGATTGTCGCCGTCAAAGTGGTAGAGTTCGTTTTCCACGCTGATTTCCTGATCCGTCACGCCGCAGGTCTGCATCCAGCGGCGCATGCCCCAGGAGCGGCAGCCCTCAATAATGCCGCCGTTTTCCTGTTCGCAGCACCAGGCCAGCAGAGAGATCCAGGTGGCGCGCTGTATGGGTTCCGCCCCGATATATTCGGGGCTGGAAAACAAGGCTGTTGGGATATTGATGAATTCCATAATTAAAAAAGCGTCAGTTGAGGGGGGTAGTTCATATATCCACGCCAAAATCTCCGCAGTAGTGTGCACACGTGAGGCAACAACGTTGTTTGAGATCCATATATTCAGACCGCTTCTTCCATGCTTCCCGGATCAACCGGACATGCTCCTCGACCATATATTTAACCTCAAAAGAAAGGTGATGCCCTTTCCGTGCTGAATGGCGATCTGGGAGATACCCTACGCAATCCCAATCCTGAAATTCGTCTCTAAACTTTTTCAATTCCCGGAGGGATTCTAAGTAGCGCAAAAAAGCTTTCTGTTTAGGTGTCAGTTTTATTTTCATCTTCTCTTTGTTTTAAGACAATCTCAACAGATTTAAGAACACCTTTAACTTTGCCAATTAAATAAAGGTAATATCCATACGCAACGACGGTTGCTAAAAAGACTATAAGCTGTGCAAGGTCAAATATCATTGCTTCCTCCTTTCTGCTCAATCTCCCACGGCCATTGCTCCACCTCATCACAGTAAATGATGAAAGAGTCTCCTGCACAGTCGCGAACGGTTATTTTGCATAAATCAAGGTCTTGAGAGACAATCGTAACGGGATAAAAACTGCCACTATACACGAGCTTGTCCCCCGGCCAGACCCTCATGATGGGAGGAAACAAAGAAACAAGCCTATCCATATCTTCAATGCACGCTTTCTTGGTTTTCCAAAAATGGGAACTCTGGAAGAAGCAGTTGTAGCAACCAGCAACCCAATCGGTTGTTATCCCATGGACATCATATCCTCGTATGGCTTTCAAAGGTGTGCCGCAAAGAGGGCATTTAGGCGTTTTCTTTTTCATAGTCTTTAATCAGTTCATCCACGTCATCCTTTAATGACTCGCTATCATCCTTTAATCCGTCCAGATCCCATTTCAGGCTGTCCAGCTGATTGGAAAGGATACGCAGTCTATCCAAAAAGGACTGATATACCTCTTCTTCTTCCATTTTCTGCGGACCGCATTCCGTGCAAGAATCCATGTCCACAAAAATTTTCCCGTCTTTTTCACAAGCCCGGAGCGGGTAAGCGCCATGGCCGGGTTTATCGCAATAGACATTGTTCATTTTAATTTATCCTTTCTTGATTTTAAGTTTTCCGTTCGGACCCATGGTCCAGTCGTCAAAAGTGACGGTGCCGGACAGGTTGATCACGGGGTAGGCGTCATGTGGGTTAATGTGGTAAGTTCTCTTCTTGTGCTTAACCAGGAGATACCCGCCTTTCAGAGCACCGGAAACGGTGCCTCTAACGCCCATAGCCGTTATTTGCTGTCCGATCCGGAAGCAGGTGCCGCAAATGGCGTTGAGGTCATCCAGATCGGCCTGTGCGGTTTTGGTGACAGAGGCTTTTCTTCTGCGGTTGTATTCCTCCATCCAGAGCCGTTTTTTCTCTCTTTCTTCCGGGCTCATTTTCCGAGTTCCTTTCTTTTGTAGGTTTCAACGGTTTTTGTTTGATAATCACAAAAGCCCTCCTGGTTGAGGTAGCAGCGGCCAAACTGGGCCAGGGCAAAAGCGTCCGCCTCGTTATTATTGCTCATATCCGCCGCCCAATGCTGAAAAACGCGTTTGAGCATCAAATCCTTTTCCGCATTGCCCTTCCCCGTTGCAAATTTCTTATTGGTGGCAGGTGCAACAACGATGAAAGGTATTCCCATGTCCAGGAGCAGGAGGCGAATAACGCCGCCCAATTCCGCCAGCCCGGCCATGCCCTGGGAAGATCCATAGGAATACCCCTCAATAACAGCAAGGGAAGGCTGTGTTTGGTTGATGATGTCCAGCACCGCATTGCGGATTTCAGAGAGACGTTTAACGCTCCTGTTCCTGGATTTGATGACGCCCCATTTAGGGGAACCATCCCACACCAGAGCCCACCCTGTAGCGGTTAGCGACAGATCAAGACCCAGTACACAGTTGTTCATAGCTGTTGATTAGAAGGGGATTTCGTCTTCTTCCGCCGGCGGTCCCGCCGTGGCGCTCATGTGGTTGTTGGCCGGCAGGTCCGCCGGGCGCGGAGGCAGGGACGCTCCGCCGCGCCCTGCCGCTGCCCTGTCCTGAGCCGCCATGATGGCCCGGGCTTCGTCCGGCCCCAGCACGTCTTCGCAGTTGCTGAATTCGGGATAAGTCCCGTCCGCCCTGGGCTTGTCTCCCTGTCTGACGCTGAGCCGGACGTAGCAGGGTTTGCCGAGGTATTCCGCCGGGTTGATGATGACCTGCTGGCCGGGTTGGTAGACGTTCCCGGTGACGTTTTTGACGAACAGGTCGATTTTCCAGGCCAGGTCTTTCGAGGCGGTCAGGTAGTAACGGACCGTCGCCGCCCCTTCAGGGCCGAAGGCTCTGATGTGGACGGCCAGCTGCGGGCATCCCCGCGTTTTGGCGCCTTGGGAGATTCCTTCTTCCATTTTGACGATTTTTCCTTCGTAGACGCCCGCGGGGAGAAATCCGTATTCGCTGGGCTCGCCTTCTGATATGTAACTGAACATAATGGTTATTTGGTGGTTGCGGTTTTGGAGACGGAGATTTTTTTGACGTAGGAGGAGCCGGCCCCCGTCCTGACCAGTTCTTCCGGGAATTGTTGTTCCGGCAATGCTTCCGCGAACAAGGCGCGGAAGATGTCCGCCTTGAGCGGGCCATAGGATTTCAGGAGTTTCGGGACGCCAATCCAGGTGGCGTATTTGGCGACGTCTTCCGGAGCGACGGTGTCCGTGCCTTTCCGGGAGACGCGCCTGAATCCGGGGACTTCCGTTCCGTTGTTGAGGTAGTCGAGGATTTTTTCTTTTCCCTTTTTGACGTAACTTTCCAGCACAGCCGCCTTGGTGACGAATTCCGCCAGCCTGGACGGGTTTTCCGCGATTTCGGCGAAGCTCGCTTCCAGCGTTCCGGCTTCCGCCAGGGTCAGCATTTCCTGCGCCGCCCGGTTCCGCAGCGGGCAGGTGTCCTGCGAGGCGCACCAGCCGCAGTAGTCGCAGAGGCGCGGCCCGCCGCCGCGGTCCACGGCGTCCACCACGCCGTTGACGATGGAGATGGCTTCCCGGTAGGTGAATTTCCGGGTGACGATTTGCTGCTGGTCGCAGTAGAGGAGGTGGCAGGTGATTTCATCCAGGAATTCCCGTTCCATGAAGGATTTCGCGTAAGAGGCCTGCTGTTCCCAGTAGTTGCGGATTTGGCCGCTTTTGAGGTCGAAGAGTTTGCCCAGCGCGGGACAGAGGCAGTCCGCTTCCCCGCCTGTCACGCGGGGGTGCCATTGCGGGAAGGCGCAGCGGTTTTTGTCGGCAATGACTTCTTCCCCGGAGCAGAGCGTCCGGACCGTTTTCACCGCCCAGAGGATGGATTCTTTTTCATCGGCTTTCAGGTGTTCACACGCCCTGAATTCGTCCACGCCCATGAGCAGGGCCCGGAAGGCGGCGTCCATCCGGGTTCCCCGCTGGGCCGCTTCTCCCGCGTCGGGGGAGGAGACGTAGCAGGGGCATTGCGCCAGCTTGGGGAGCAGGGACGGCCTCAATAGTTCCGTGGCCGGGGCCGGACGGGGCCCGGCAATGTCAGCGAGGATTTTTTGCAGGTCGTCCAGGCTGACGGCGTATTCCGCTCCGTCCAGGGAGAGGACGGCATGCCCGGTTTCGCGGGCGACGTTGATGCAGGTGACGGGTTTCATTGGCACGCCCCTCCTTCCATGAATTCTTTTACGGAGTTATTGAACCGGGCGGGAGTTTTCAAAATCCGGGCGGCATATTCCGCCGGGACTTCTTCCAGCCCTTGTCCGGCAGTAATGATTCCGCGGCTGATCATGAAGGCGAGGGCGTCTTTTGCGTGGTCAATCACCGCGGCCAGGGCATCCGCCTGACGATCTCCCGCGGATGCGGCCGGAGGCGGCGCCTGTCCATTGTTTGCCGCAGGGGCATCATTCGCCGGGGCATTGGCAGATCCGCAGCCCGCTCCAAACAGCAGGCGGGAGATTTCCCCGGCGTCCATCGCCATGACCGCGGGCATCCCGTGCCGGTTTTTGGCTTCCCACGGGGCGGAAGGAGAAGTGTAAACCATGCGTTGGTTGCCTCCATGCCCCTTGCCGTCCTGGACTGTTACAACAAAGTTGCAGAAGAGCATGGCGTCAGCCCATTCCTTGACCAGCGGGGCAACGAATTTGGAAAGGTTCAGTTCATGCTTGTCGTAGGCTCCGGCGGTTTCCGGCATTTCAAATTTGACGCGGCGGGAGTGTCCCACCAGCACCACATTCATTCCTGCGCTCATCAACGCGTTGAGGCGTGACAAGAGATCCATGGCCACAGGTTCGATCATCTTGTACCCCTTGCCGTATCCAAAATCTTCAATGGATTTCAGGGAGGCGTTGGCCCGCTTATTGTGTTCCCTGATGAAGGCGTTCACAAACAAACGCTCGCACCAGTCTATGGAATCAATGATGACCGTCCGGAATTCGTGCCCGCCCTGCGTCAATTCTTCTATCGCATTGATTACGTCTCCGTAGCTCCGGCAATCCAGCCGGGCTACGTCGATGTGGGAAGATCCCTGTTCCGTGTCCAGAAGAACAGGAGCGGGCAGCCCGGCCGCCAGCGTGGATTTTCCCACGCCTTCCGGCCCGTAGATGATGACACGCTGCGGACGCTGCTGCACTCCGCGCTTGATGTTTTGTAATAGGCTCATATTATTTCCTTGTTTGATTGTATTCAGGTCGGGTGTCAGTTCCTGCTGGCCCCGGCCATTTTGTTTATGGGTAGTTGGAAGGGGTTAACGGATTCTGGCAACCGAACGGGGAGCAATATTTTTGTAGTAGTCCTCTATGAATTCGGAGAGGTAAAAGCGGGGACGAATAAGTCCGCAAACAATGTGTTTGCGTATCTTCCCGGCAGCAATCCACTTCGTTGCATTTGTCGGATGAATAGGTTTTTCACCAGTTTTTTCACGGGCAGCCTTGCATACTTGAGCAAGGGACATGGTCTGTTCATACTGTTGTTCTTTCATTATAGAAACGCATTAATGATGAAATAAATAATTGTGGAAATACCAACCAGCAGAGCGGAAAAGACAAGGTTCTGTACGATACCGAGCCGGGGCTTGAGAGAGTTTTCCGGAAAGTTCAACGGGCAACCGTAGAGAACCTCCATTTTCGAGGCACGGTCGCGGCGCATCCAGTATTGTTCGTTCGTCATTTTTTTCATTGTTGTTCAGGGTCGGGTTAAAGCTCATACCAGCCGAGCAGCTTCAATTCTTCGATCAGGGCTTCTTCCATTAGGCCGTAGATTTCTTTGATGATGCCCCTGCCTTTCGGCTTTGAACGGTTAATGGCTAAATTCTTCGTACCGGGGCGTTTGATATTGATAATTTAATGTAAAATTGTTATTGTTTGGTTATGGCTAAATTCGAATACACATACCTGTCTGTAGATCACAATAAGGACGTGATGGACAATCATATCGAAATGCTTAACGCATGGGGGGATAAAGGATGGGAACTTGTCTCTGTCGTTTATCCTATTGAAGAAAGGCTTCACGGTGATCATTCTTTAGTGTTTTTCCTCAAGAGGGAGATTTCTGATTCTTCTGAAGAAGGTTGCTAAAATCATCTTTCTCTTCTTCCTCAAGCAAAGCCCCCGGATTAAATTCGAGGCTCAATCCTAGAAGCTTCCGAGCACGATAAATGCTTCGCGCATATTTTGTTCGGGCAGCGTCCTCTTGATACGTAATATCCTGAGGCGAATAGTAGAGTGCGCTCATGGCGTCCTTCTTGTTTTCGAGCTTGAGGATTTTATCCAGCTCAATGAGAAGGTTGACTATCGTTTGGTTTTTGTTCATGCTGTAGGTTTTTTTGAGATCTTCCGAGGCAGGGGAAGGTTACTGGCCGTGGTCAGGTGAACACGGAATCCCCTGCGGAATGATTCTCGTTCAATGATGCGGATAATAGCCTCCGAAGGTTTCAACCCTTCTTCCGCTTCGGCCAGCAGATGGCTCTTGCAGCCGTCCGGTAATTTGTCTAAGTCGATTTCTGTTTTCATGATCTCTCGTAGTTGATGAAATCTTTTTACGCATAAATCATGAACACGTCAACACGTATTTCATGATTTATGCGTGATATTTTCTAATCAATAGGTTGACTTTTCATGAAATGTGCGTAAAATCAACGTATGACGCCGACTAAAGAAGACGTAAAAAAATGGCTCAAAACTATAGGCAAAGATCGCTTTTGGCTGTCGGGAAAACTCAACACGCCTAAAAGAACCATAGACAACTGGCTTGCTCCCGGAGGGGCATTCCCTGCTTATGCAGTTCTTCAGCTCCAAAAACTAATGAACGGAGAAGCCGAGTCCTCTCCCCGCATCGTCATCGACTTCACAGATGAAGAATGGGACATCATCTGTGAGGCCGCTAAAGCCCACAAAGAAACCTTCTTGGAATTCGTCAATACCGCCATTCAAAACGCCGCCAAAGAAAAAGAAGCTGCTCGTAAGAAATTTACCCCAGTAGAAACATTTACAGCCCCCTCCTTGGAAGCCCAGGGACAAATCATCGGCAACATTGCCGCCGGCAACCTGGCGGATGGAGACACCATCCCGCAGGACATCCGGCTATACCGTGAACTGGAAAAAGGGGAATACCTGCTGCGCGTGAACGGCCACTCTATGGAACCTTCCATTCCGGACGGCTCCGTAGTCATCATGAAAAAATACACCATCCCCCCTATCCCCAAACCCGGAACCATTGTTCAATACCATGATGAACGCGGCGTGACGCTCAAAAAACTGGTCCGCAGGAAAAACCCGGAAACCGGCAAAATGGAATACACCCTCCATCCCATCAATCCTGCCTTCGGAGACATCGAACCCATGGACGGCGGCAAAATCTCCGCTCTATACGTAGAAACCCTGGACAGGTGGGAGAAAGTATAATCAACGCGTCCATCACTATTTCTCCTTAATAGCTAATATTGACTAAAAGTAAGGTAACATCTAGCATGCAATCGCTATGAATGTGAAAAAAAAGAAAATCAACCTCACTCAAAAACAAAAAGTGCTCATACACTTATTGAACGCGTGGGGAGGGGATGCTTCTGAACTAACATTCCACAAACTTCTCTTCTTCTTATGCCGCCGTGAAATATTGTCCGGAAATTCCCCTTCCTTTGACTTCTTTCCTCACCGCAAAGGCGGCTATTCCTTCTCAGCTCACTTGGAAAAAGAAAAGCTCATTGAGCATGGGCTCCTGAAGGATGACCCTAAACGTTGGGCATTGGAGGACACTATAAGCTTTATACCGGAACTCAACAGAATTACTTTTTTGCACATTCAGCTCATTGTTCGTAAATACCATAACTTTACGGAGGAAGACATTGTTCGAGAGATGTACATAAACTACCCCATCTATGCCACCCGTAGCACCATCGCAGAAGAAATCCTTCCTGACAGACCGGACATCATCCAGCAAATAAACGACCTCACCCCCATTCCATCCTCTTCCCGACTTTATACAATCGGCTATGAAGGAATCAGTTTGGAAGAATACTTCATGCGCCTCTATGAAAACGGCATAACAATCCTCTGCGATGTGCGCAGAGTTCCATTCAGTCATAAAAAAGGCTTCTCTAAAAATAAACTCTCAGACCTCTGTCACGCCATCGGAATACAGTATCGACATTACCCTGAATTCGGTATTGCCTCATCCCGCAGAACAGAACTAAACACTCAAAATGATTACGACAACCTCTTTAACACGTATCAACGTTTTGATCTACCACAACAACAACCATCCATAGATAAACTTGCATCACTCATAAAACAAGGAGAGCGCCTAGCTCTCACCTGCTTTGAAGCAAATCCCTACCAATGCCATCGCCGTCTTGTCGCGGAACGCATCGCACAAACGCTCAACTGCTCACTTAACCATCTCACCACACCATCTTCCCTCACATGTCAACAACTACTCGCATTCTAATTCTGGCTCAAACCGAACCATGTTTCTCAAAACAATATCTTGAAACGGTTTGTACTGCTGGCATCACGGAAGAGGGAAAGTGGATCAGGCTCTATCCGCTTAGAAAAAGAATGCTGTCTACCACAAAAGACTACCAAAAATATCAGTGGATAGAGTGCGCCATTGATCCCACATCTAATCCGCAGGACCACCGTCCGGAAAGTCATAAAATAGATCAAGACAGCATTATTCCAAAAGATCTTGTATCAGCAGATAATAAGTGGTCTGCCAGAAAACGTATTCTGTTAACTGACAAAATCCATGTTTACACCACACGTGAGGAAATCCTAAAAGGAGCCAGAGAGAACACCTTTTCTCTCTGCCTGTTTAAGCCCTCTTTTGTGACAAAATTCTTTGGAGAATTTGTGGGAGATGAATTTTCGGTAGAAGAAAAGCGCATTATTCAACAACATCGCTCCCAGGGCATTTTGTTCTCCTTTGATGATGAACTCACCCCTTGTGACCTTAACTTCTCTAAAGTGCCTTACTCATTCCATTGCAAGTTCAAAGACGCTAACGGCGCAGAAATGAAACTAAGCGTGTTAGACTGGGAAATGTCCACTCTTTACCGAAAATGCCGAAAAAACGCAGACCGAGAACAAGCAATGGAGAAGACTCTTAACAAGTATAATAGCTTCATTCCCTCAAAAGACCTTTATTTTATTTTAGGTACACGTAATCAGGATCACAATAAACTAATATGTAAACCTGAATTAAATATCAACCCTTGGTCTATCATCTCAGTAATCTACTTCCCCAAAGACATGCAACTTCAACTACCTCTCTAACATTGTGCCCCAACATGTCTTGCTGTAACGAAATAAGAGCTCATTGATATCAAGCTTGCCATCCGGCGCACATCCTGTCAGTCCCTGGCCTCCGGGCCAGGGGCTTTTTTGTTACTGCTACCTAGAGTCGAGAAGGAAATATCTCCTAAAATGTTGGAAATAATCATTTCATAATGCCGTTGAAAGAGTTAAGCAAATTATTTACAACTCTCTTTATTTCATGGTATTATGAATTTGTATGAAACTATTCTCTCTCATTTTAGCTGTTATTTCCCTCACTTCATTCTCGGAAGCGCACCCTGGCGGTTTGGACGCCAACGGCGGTCACTACAACCGCAAAACAGGGGAATATCACTACCACCGGAAACCGGCAGCCAAACCGGCAGCGGAAGAAAAAGTGTACTGGATCAGCTCAACGGGCAAGACCCATAACAAAAACTGCCGGTACTACCGGGCTTGCAAAGGACGAGCCAGCGATACGCCCAGCGCTGTGAACTGCAAGATTTGTGGAGGAGCAATGAAAGCCTCTAGTAACTGATTACCTTAACCCCCTCTTTCACCTGCATGGCAACGTCAAAATATCAATCAACTCATTTCTCCATCTATCGATTCAATATTATCCCTTTAGACCCAAATTTTTTTCAAGCAGATTTATTTGAATTTAGATCACTAGAAGAATTACTTGATAAAAAAAATGATATCTTTTCAACAATCATTGAACACCTTTCGGAAACTACTAAAGGGTATAAGATATCTGTAATTCAAATGAAAAAAGTAGATGAATATCAATATATATTTCTTCTAGAAGCGAAGCGTTCTAAAATAGTTGAGTGGAAACAGAAAAACAAAATAATTCCTCATTTTCCCACAATATGGGTAGCAATTGATGTTTCTCCTTCTGTTCAGGTAATTGCTATTCAAAAACGAAGTGGTTTTTGTCAGAACGATGACACTCCCATTAATACTATTAAAAAATCAATTTCTAAACCGCTCAAAGAAAAATATTTAAAAATAAATATATATCCGGTCCAAACGCCTGATTCCTTTTGGGATTATGTTGCCTCACATGAAGATGTAATATCTTCCGTAGAATTTGAGATCAGTGCTCCTAATTTACCGTATTTTAGCAGCACAATCGGAGAAGAATTAAAAGAACTAGGAAAAAGTTCAAATTCGGGAACAACTAGACTTTCTATGAAATCTCCTAAAGGAGAAGTACTGAAACTTGATCCTAAGAATAAGAGTTTGGCTGGTCTAGTGGATGTTGTTGAAAAAGGTGGAGGGAAAAGCTCCTTTACCCATAAAGGATCTCACAAAAAACTTTATCCCAATAATAAACAAATTGTTATTGATGCACCGCCTTTTGATAATAAGTTGAACAAGCTCGAGAAAAAAGAATCTATTTTGACAAAGATAAGAAAGTGTTTTGAAATAGGCTTATGATTATATGAAACAGTATATTACATGCTTTACACTCGCAATAATTACCATATTTATTGAAGAGTATACTCAATCACGTATTTTAAAAAACTATATATTAGAAAATGGAATAACCTTACTATTAGCTTTATTAGCCATAAATGTTACTTCATGTGTATACACAATAAGTAGGTTGCTACAATTAGAAGATAAATATAAATCCCCAGGACATTTTAAAAAATCAAAAAAAGAAGCATTATTCGGATTTAAAGAACAATTTATATTTATTATAATTTCTTTATCATCAATAATCATATGCCCTCTTATAATAAAGATTATAAATACATATAAATACCTTGAATTTTTATCTTATTATATAGAGCTTATACCTATATTAGTTTTATTAACGGCTGTTTATTTTTCTATTTATGCAACCTATGATTATGCAAAATCTATTATCCAAGCATCAATGGATCCCCATGATTAAAATAAATTATTCTTATGTTAATTTATCTAGTCTATAACAATTTTTCCAAAAGCTTTTCTCACAGAATAAGATGCTTCGTGGCTTCTACAATAGCTTCGGAGTCATGCTCCACAATCACTCAACATAGGCTAATAAGTCTCCATCTTCAGGGAAAATCCGCCAATAGGCGGGCACCTCTTCAGGATTGCAGGCGGTCAGGTAATATTTAATCGTCGTCTTGCTGGTGGTGTGACCCATGTTTTCCAGTAGCCCGTGCGTATCCCGATGGGCGGCCAGCCAGTAAGAGGCGTAGGAATGACGGCAAACGTCGTTTAAATGGCTGATGCCGGCTCTCCGACGTACCGCCTGCCATTTGCGCTGCCAGTTCTTCGGAGAGAGCTTTCCTGTGCGTTTTTCTTCCGGCACGGTTTCCAACCATGCCTTTAGGTTTGGCTCTATTTGCACCAGACGTACAGAGTTGGTTTTACTGACTTCCGGTTCAACTCTGATATAGCCATGAGCCAGCTTGACATGTTCCCACGTCAGCGCGGTAACTTCCTCAGGACGGACACCGGCAAAAAGCAAAACGGCTACTGCTATTTTCATATCTGACGCGTTCACGCGTAGATTTTTCGGCATCTTTTCGTCTCCGGAATAATCCCGACAGGCGTCCAGCAGGGAATGTGCCTGCGCAGGCGTAAGAATGGAAATAGGCATCCTCTGGTGCTTGCGTTGTTTGATTCCTTCAGCAGGGGATTGAACAGCATATTTTTTGCTGATGGCCCAGGTAAAAAACGGCTTAATGTGGCGCAACGCGGAATTGTATGAAGGAGGCGTCGTTTTCCATCCAGCCAGCCATTTTTCAAATTCATCCGGCGTCACGTCGTCAATCAGGCAATCTCCAAATACAGAGGCAAAAGCGCCTAAAACCTGTTTTACACGGCTCCGGTAATGAGAAGAGGCATCTTGCAACGTATCACGGTAAAGAGGCTCAAGAATGGATATTTTGCGTGCATCACTGGCCCGATGCCGTGCGATGTAATAGTCAATAACATCCTTAAGCGTCACGTCGAACGGTGCTAAACGGGCAAGTTCTTCGATGATGGCATCATATTCTGATCTCGTCATCAACGTTTCCCCCAAATGCAACCCTGCAGCAACGTCTTCCAGGTTGGAGATATATCCTATTGCTTCCGCTTTGGTCGGAAAATATTTTGTTTCTCTCTTTCCGGATCCGGAAAGTTTGGCCGGAATACGAACCTGCCAGAGCCCGCTTTGAGTATGTTTCACCGGAGTTATTTTCAGGCGTTTCATAACGTCTCACAGTACGCCAATTTTACGCCAGAACGGAATCAAAAAATGACATTTAGTCAGCACTTATGGTTGTTTTTCCGCGGTTTTTCACCTTTCCAGCCTCAAAACAGACAAAAAAGAAGCCCTGTAATCCATTAAAATTACAGGGCTTAGAAAATTAGTGGCTCCCCCGGTTGGGCTCGAACCAACGACCTAGTGATTAACAGTCACCCGCTCTACCGCTGAGCTACAGGGGAGTTTGCATTCCATGGAACGCGGAGGGATTTTTACTGGAGGTACGGGCGTTTGGCAAGTACTTTTTTACTCTTGCAGGCTTTTTGACGCAAAAAGGCTTCCGCGGCGCGGTCATGGCAACGGTGTTTTCTTGACCTTTGAAGGGAGAATGACCAGACTTTCAGCGACATGAGTGAACATCACCATCATATTGCTGTCTTGGCCGGCGACGGCATCGGGCCCGAGGTCATGGCACAGGCTCTGAAGGTTCTGGATGCCGTAAGCGGCAAGTTTGGCTTTACCGTAAGCCGCAAGGAGGCATTTGTAGGGGGTGCGGGCATTGACCACTGCGGCAAGGCTCTTCCCGAAGAAACCATTCGCGCCTGCGAAGAGGCGGACGCCGTTCTGTTCGGCTCCGTGGGCGGTCCCAAATGGGAGCATCTCCCCGCCAATGAACAACCGGAACGCGGAGCCCTGCTGCCTCTGAGAAAACATTTCGGCTTGTATGCCAACCTGCGTCCGGGCGTATGCCTTCCGGCCTTGACCCATGCCTCCCCCATCAAGAATGAACTGATTGAAGGCGGATTCGATATTTTATGCGTCCGGGAATTGACTGGCGGCCTGTATTTTGGCCAGCCCCGTTTCCGCGAACGGGAGGGAGACGACGAAGTCGTCGTGGATACCATGCGCTACCATAAAAGCGAGATGGTGCGCATCGCCAAAGTGGCGTTCGAGGCTGCGCGCGGCCGCCGCAAGCGCGTCACCAGCGTGGACAAAGCCAATGTGCTGACCAATTCCCTGCTGTGGCGCGAGACAATGATTGAAGTTTCCAAGGATTATCCCGACGTGGAATTGTTGCATATGTACGTGGACAATGCAGCCATGCAGCTGGTGCGCAATCCCCGCCAGTTCGACGTGCTGGTGACGGAAAACCTGTTCGGGGACATTCTTTCCGATGAAATGGCCATGATTTGCGGTTCCCTGGGCATGCTGCCCAGCGCCAGCCTGTGCCAGGGCGCACAGGACAACGGCCTGTTCTTCGGCCTTTACGAACCCTCCGGAGGCTCCGCCCCGGATATCGCCGGCAAGGGCATTGCAAACCCGATCGCCCAGATTCTTTCCCTTTCCATGCTGTTGCGCTACTCCCTGGGAGAAAAAACAGCGGCAGACGCCATTGACTCCGCCGTTCGCCGCGTGATTGACCAGGGCTGCCGCACGGGCGACCTGGCTACGGGAGCTCCCGGAGAAATCCGCGTGAATACGGCGGAAATGGGTGACGCCATCATCGCCGCCCTGTAAGCAGGGCCGTTCTTCCGGCGCCGCAGGGGAAGGGACACCTGCGGCACGCCTTTCCTCCGGGGGGAGCGGTACCGCCTCCCCTCCGCTTTCCTCTTTCATTTCCGGGATTTTCCGGTTCTTTATCCATCTATCATGAACATCCTTATCATCGGCCAGGGAATTGCCGGAAGTTGTCTGGCGTGGGAATTGAAACGCCGCGGCGCGGAGTTTACGGTTGCAGACCGCCCCGTAGCGGAAACGGCCTCCCGGGTGGCGGCCGGATTGGTAAACCCCCTGACGGGCCGCGCCTTCCGCCCCGGATGGAGGCAGGAAGAATGCCTGGCGGCGGCAGAGGCCTTTTACCCGGAGACGGAACGGGAATTAGGCGGGTCCTGGTGGCAGAAAACTCCGATTTTCCGGGAAGTGGAGACGGAGGACCAGTTTGAAATCTGGCAGGAACGCCAGACAGCTCCGGAATCCTGCGCCTATGCCGGACCTCTTTTTCCATGGCCGGAACACTGGGAAGGCCGCGGGAAAGCCGCCTATACGCGAGGTTCCGCCGTGCTGCACGTGGAAAACATGGTCACTGCCATGCGGCGTTTTTTTATGGAACAGGGCCGTTTTGTGGAAGCGGATGTATCCCCCGCAGATATCCGGCCGGATGCAAACGGTCTTTTCCATTGGAACGGCCGCACGTTTTCCCACATAGTCTGGTGTACCGGCTGGGAAGCCGGGCTTCATCCGGACATGTCTCCGCTGAAGGGGCGCCCCTCCAAAGGAACCATTCTGGATTTGGACTTGAAAGAGCTGGACTGGCATGCCGGCATCCTGCATTTCGGACACTGGCTGGTTCATAACGGTTCTTTCTGGCGCTTCGGGGCCACCTACGCGTGGGCGTGGGATGCTCCCGGCATTCCGGAAGCCCCCGCCGTCCAGGAATTGATGCTGGACCTTGTTAAACGCTATTCCGGGAACATGGACGTCATCCGCGCCCGTGCCGCCGTCCGCCCCATCATCCGCCGCAGCCAACCGGTCGCCGGCCCCATTCCCGGGCTGGACGGCCAGTTCGTCTTCTCCGGGCTGGGCAGCAAGGGGGTGACCACTTCCCCCTGGTCCGCCGCCCAGCTTGCCGGACATCTCGTGTGCGGAACGGATCTGCCGCCGGATCTGCTGCCTGCCGCGCTCTGGAAATGATACGGAACATCAGCTGTCCTTCCTTGAACGGAACAGCTATTTTCCTTGTCAAAAGGTTCTGAACGCGATTACATGCGGCCTAATATGCGAGCGGAGAACGAGAACTGGGGAGATACGGTACGGAATCATCTGTTTGACCAGCGCAGCGCCGTCATGGTGCACTGGCTGATTCTGCTCAATGTAGTCATCTTTATCCTGGGATTCTTCTTCCAAGTGGACATCCCAAGGAATATTTACCCGCCTGTCCATTTGGACTTGATCCAGCTTTACGGAGCTTACAGCGAATATACGTGCTTTCACGAGGGGGAATTATGGCGGTTGCTTACCTATCAGTTTCTTCACGCCAATCTGGGGCACATCATGTTCAACATGATTGCCCTGTGGTTTTTCGGCCCGGTTGTAGAAGAACGTTTCGGCCATTGGCGCTTCCTGCTGTATTACCTGTTTTGCGGCGTGGCTGCAGCCCTGTTTTCCTCCCTGCTGGGGTACATGGGATTTTTTGATCCGGAATGGCGCTTCATTCCCATGGTGGGGGCCTCAGGTTCCATTTACGGCATCATGGCCGCATGCGCGGTGCTCTTTCCCCATGCCCGGGTACAGCTTCTGTTTCCTCCGGTTAATTTGAGCGTGCGCCAGTTTGCCCTGGCCGTTCTCGGAGTCGCCGCAGCCGTCATTATCTTCCAATGGAACAATGCGGGCGGGGAAGCCGGCCATCTGGGCGGCATGTTCGCCGGATTTATCCTGACATTGCTGATTTTATGGAAAGAAAAGATGTCTTCCCCAAGACGGAAAGCCGCCTCTTCTTCCCACTATTCCCCTGAGCCTTCCAGCCGCCGCCCGACACAGGCTTACCCCTCTGAAAAGGAGGTGAATGAAATCATGGAAAAAATATCCAGGTCCGGCCTGTCCAGCCTGACGGAGGAGGAACGGGAAATTCTCCGGCGCGCTTCCCGGCGCTGAACTATTTGTTAGATATTTTTATATTTTTCGTTATTTTCCTTCCTTTTTGCCATCCATTTCCTAGCATGGATGAATGATGACACGACTGTATTCCTCCACCGTCCTGGGCGTAGATGGCGTAGAAGTGGAGGTGGAAGTTGATTTCCGCCCCATGGCGGAAAAACGCACCTTTATTGTCGGCCTTCCGGATGCGGCCGTGAAAGAAAGCGGGCAGCGCGTGGACACGGCCATACAAAACAGCGGCCTTCCCTTTCAGCAGGGTATCTTCGTCGTTAATCTGGCTCCGGCGGATTTAAGGAAGCAGGGCCCCGGATTCGACCTTCCCATCGCCCTGGGAATGGTTGCGGGAGCGGCTGAAAAGGAGATGGACGCTTCTGCCTGGTGCATTGTGGGAGAACTGGCCCTGGACGGAACCGTACGCCCCGTGCAAGGCATTCTGCCGCAAATCATGGAAGCGCGGCGCATGGGCAGGAAGCGCATCATGCTGCCGCAAGCCAATGCCTATGAAGGGACGCCCGTACAGGGTGTGGAAATTTACCCCGTTTCTTCCCTGAGAGAAGCCTGGCATTTGCTTACTTCCGACGCCCTGCCGCCTCCATTTACAGGTTCAGGGCGAGAGGCCCATGCTCCACGGGACAAAGACGCCGCTGTGGATTTTGACGAAATCAAGGGGCAGCCTTATGCACGCCGCGCCATGGAGATTGCAGCGGCAGGAGGCCATAATATCCTGCTTTGCGGCTCTCCGGGGTCCGGCAAATCCATGCTGGCGCAAAGGCTCCCGACCATTCTTCCGCCTCTGAGTCCGGAGGAAGCGTTGGAAACCAGTAAAATCCACTCCGTATGCGGTCTGCTGAAACGGGGGAACGGCCTGGTGGACCAGCGTCCGTTCCGGGCTCCCCACCACACCATTTCCGATGCCGGGCTGATGGGGGGAGGTGCAAATATCACGCCGGGAGAAGTATCCCTGGCTCACAACGGCGTCCTCTTTCTGGATGAATTGCCGGAATTCCGCCGTGCCGCTCTGGAAACCCTGCGGCAGCCGCTGGAAACCGGCCAGGTAGTTATTTCCCGCGCTTCCGGCACCATGACATTTCCGTGCCGTTTCATGTTGGCAGCCGCCATGAATCCGTGTCCCTGCGGTTATCTGGGAGACAGAAGAAGAGCCTGCACCTGCCCCCGGCGCAGATCGCACGCTACCGCCGCAAAATTTCAGGCCCGCTGTTGGACCGGTTTGACCTGCTGATGGAAGTTCCCGCCGTGGATCCCTCCATTCTGGCTTCCGCGCCTGCCGGAGAATGTTCCGCCAGTATCCGGGAACGCGTGGCGGCCGCACGGCGGCTCCAGTCCAGCAGATACGCAGGAACGCCTTTCCGCAATAATGCGGCCCTTTCTGGAAAAGCACTCCAGAAGTATTGCCGTCTGCTGCCGGAAGGGAGGGCTATCCTGCTCCGCGCCGTGGAAGAACTGGCCCTTTCCGCCAGAGCCTATGACCGCATTTTAAAGGTGGCCCGAACCATAGCGGATTTGGAAGGAATTTCTGATATTCAGGATGTCCATTTGTATGAAGCCGTGCAGTACCGCGCTTTCGAGCAATCACTGAGGGATTAGCACTATGAATCTCTCTCCTTTCGCAACTATCCCAAAAACAAAGACATATTCCCGTTCCGAAAATAAAAAAGAGGCAGCTTTTCAGCTGCCTCCCGAATAACGAGGATATTTACTATGAACGTCTGCGGCGCAACAGCATAGCTCCCAGGCCCAACAGGCCCAAAGACGCTGCGGCAGGCTCGGGAACCGTTTCGTAGGAAACCTGTATACCTGTAATTGTATAAGCGGAAGTAGCGCCTCCAGCACCACCGCGCACTCCGGCAACTACCTTATACCCTTCCTCCCAAGTAAGGGGAGCCGCCGACATATCCAGGGAAATTGTCGTTGTTTCCGATGTAGAGGTAAATGAAAAATCCTGTATCCTGGAAAGTTCCTCAACCAGAGTGCCGGTTGAATCATATACGGCAAGCACCATGGAATAACTGCTGATTACAGAAGAAGGAGTATTGCAGGAAAACGTAATGGAAGAAACGGAATCCCCCTCCTGCGGCCCTCCAAGAACCATGGCAAAGGAAGACCCCGCTACTCCGGAGCGACCGCATAATGTAATGGAGCCTACATCATCCTGGTTAACCCAGGTGCCTTCGCCGTTTACCGCCCAATTCCCAACACTGTTGTTATTGCCGCCGGCATATATTCCATTTTGCAGGCCTTTTACTTTGTCCAGAAGCTGTTGCCCCGATGTTCTCGCCATAGTGGCGGTCTGTGATACGCTTTGCGATTCAGGAAGCTCAGCAACAATCGTAGCCGCCTGGGCGGACATCATACATACGCAACTGGCTAACAAAACATAATGATAAACTCTCATAACGCTTTGCATTGATTAGAGGATTGTTAATCCGCTCTTTTTCTTTCCGTAACATTATGGGGAAAACGCTGGACCTATTTTTTTCATGAATGGTTTATGATAACGTTCGATTCATAATAATGAATGATTTATGAAATAACATGCAGCTGTTAGAATGGAAGAGGCGCAAGGATTAGTCTCTATAAAGCCCTTGCATCAAAAAAGAAGTCCACTGCCGGAATACCGCTCTTTCAACTTTTTATGTTGACAACGGATTAACAATCCGCTGTCCCCTTTATCCAATCCTTAATGATAAAGAAAAAGCCGCCTCAGCAAAGTGAGGCGGCTTTTTCCAAGAAGACTTTTTAACGAATAGCTTCCAAAGCCTGTTTGAGGTCCGCAATAATGTCTTCCGCAGCTTCCGTCCCTACGGAAAACCGGATGAGGTCAGGCCGTACGCCCGCCTCCATGAGCTGCTCATCCGTCAACTGGCGGTGCGTATGGCTGGCGGGATGGAGAACGCAGGTACGGGAGTCCGCCACATGGGTCACGATGGCGGCCAGCTTCAGACTGTCCATGAACTTGATGGAACGCTCACGGCCTCCCTTAATGCCGAAGGTTACCACACCACAAGATTGGCCACCGCGGAATTGCTTCTGCGCCAATTCATAATACTTATTGGAAGAAAGACCCGGATAATTAATCCAGGCAACATCTTCCTGCCCTTGCAGGAATTCCGCCACTTTCTGCGCATTTTCACAATGCCGCAGCACACGCAGGTGGAGGGTTTCCAAACCCAAGTTGAGCAAAAAGGCATTCTGCGGAGACTGGATGGAACCCAGATCGCGCATGAGCTGGACGGTCGCCTTGGTAATATAGGCTCCCTTGCCGAAGCTTTTGCTGTAGGAGAGCCCGTGATAGGAGGGGTCCGGTTCCGTCAGACCCGGGAATTTATCCTTGTGCGCTTCCCAGTCAAAGTTGCCGCTGTCCACAATCACGCCGCCCACGGCGGCGGCATGGCCGTCCATGTACTTGGTGGTGGAGTGGGTGACGATATCCGCACCCCATTCAAAAGGACGGCAATTAATGGGTGTGGCAAAGGTATTGTCCACAATGAGGGGAACGCCGTGCGCATGGGCAATGTCCGCCATTTTACGGATATCCAGCACGCAAAGCGTGGGATTGGAAATAGTCTCCGCAAAGAAAGCTTTCGTATTGGGGCGGAACGCTTTGGCGATTTCCTCCGCCGGAGCGTCCTGGTCCACGAAAGTAACTTCAATGCCCATTTTCCGGAATGTGACGGCAAAGAGGTTGTATGTGCCCCCGTAAATCGCCGAAGCACTGACGATATGATCCCCAGCCTCGCAAATATTGAAAATGGCAAAGAAGGAAGCCGCCTGGCCGGAAGACGTCAGAATGGCGGCCACACCGCCCTCCAGTTCGGCAATTTTTCTGGCAACCGCCTCATTGGTGGGGTTCTGGAGGCGTGTATAAAAGAATCCGGCTTCTTCCAGATCAAACAATTTTGCCATTTGTTCGCTGGTCTCGTACTTGAACGTCGTGCTCTGGTAAATGGGCAATACGCGGGGTTCGCCCTTTTTAGGCGCCCAGCCCGCCTGCACGCACAGGGTCTCCGGTCTCAATTCCTGATTCATCATGCGGGGCATGCTATGCGATGCCTCCTGCCTTGTAAAGCAGGGAAAACCAGACGTATGGACAAATTCGCCCCTGCCCCCGCCGAAGCACACTCCCGGTTTTTTCCCAGTGTAAAACCCCTGTTCCCGGCAAATCAACCGCAAGGACAGGGGCGTTTTACCTGCGCGCGGGATACCCTACGATCGAATGAAACGGCAATTCCTCCGATACCTCTTTCCCGGAACCAACCGTTCCCCGGTGAATAAAGCCGGGCATCTCACTACTTGATTTCCGGCAAGGGGGTGGAAATTTCCTCTTCCGTCAGATAGCAGCCGGGATCGGCCCCGTACCAGTGTCCGTTGGCAAACGCGGCACGGGTGCGGAAGCCTCCGCCGCACAGGGCGAAGTGAACGCAGCGGCCGCAACGGCCTTCTATCTTCTTCTGCCGCTCCAGAGGATCGTCGGAACCGCGCAGCTCAGGCAACATTTCCGCTGCAGCTCCGGCCCTGGCATCCCATAAATCGGAAAACCGGTCACTTTTCACATTGCCCAGAGTAACGGATTGCCAGAACTGGTCCGGATGCACGGCACCCTGTGTGTCAATATTGGCGATGCCCCGGCCGGAACTGTTCGCGCCGCCGCCATTCCATTGAAGCAGGCCGAGGGTTTCCTTCGCCAGAGGGGAGCCTTCCCGGAGCTGGCGCAGAAGCAGGTAAATTCCGTCCGCAGGCTGGGTTACAGTCAGCACTTCACGGTTTTTTCCCTCCGCTTTCCATTCCTCCACACGGGCAATCAGCGTATCCATGGCATTCCTTGCTTCCTCCTGAGTCAGGGTCTGCACTTCCACGCCGCGGCCAGTGGGGACCAGATGGTAAAAACAGACGCGCTGGATGTCGTTGGCGTCAATAAAATCCAAAATCTGGCCCATGCACTGCACATTGTTGCGGGTCAGCGTCAGGCGCAGGCCTGTCTTTTGCCCCACTTCACTGCAAAGCCTGAATCCGCGCACCGCCTGCTCAAAAGAACCTTCCACACCGCGGAATTTGTCATGAACGGCGCCAATGCCGTCCAGGGAAATGCCTACGTACGCCACGCCCAATTCCTTGAACCGCGCTGCAGCTTCCGGCGTAATACGGGTGCCGTTTGTGGAAATGGTCACCTTCAGCCCTTTTCCGGTGGCACGTTCCAGCAATTCCATAAAGCGCGGATGCACCAGCGGCTCCCCTCCGGAAAAAAGGAGGGCATTCACCTTGTAGTCCGCCAGATCATCAATGACCGCGCAACACTGGTCCCAATCCAGCTCTCCCTTAAATTTCCGGGCAGAGGCGTCTGCATAACAATGCACGCATTTAAGATTGCAGGTACGCGTAATATTCCACACCACAATGGGCTTGCGCGCACGGGACGAAGCCGGTGCACAGGATTCCACGGCGCCCCCTGCAAAACGACCGTGCCCGTGGCCCTGTCCGTATCTCAAATGGTCCGCGGGCTGTTCCGCCCCTGTCCAAAGTCTGGTAATATTAATCATGGTGTTGTGAAAGCCTGGGCTGATAAGGGCAAAGGTTGTCTTCCGCCATCATGTCTCCGTAAACGGCATAAGCGCGAGACCGGGACCCTCCGCAGATGGTACGGTACTCACACCGTCCGCATTTGCCCTGCAACGCATTGTCATCCCGGAGTTTGAGGAAAAGGGGGTGCGTGCGGTAGATTTCTCCAGGGTCATCCGTCCGGACGTTTCCTGCCGTTATGGGGAGAAAACCGGAGGGCTGTATTTCCCCGGTATGAGAAATAAACATAATGCCCTTGCCGTCCCGGGTGGGAATGGCGCGGCGAGCAGGCTTGCTTCCCTGAGCACGGGCTTCCTGAAGCGCCACGCGGCGATAATGGTGCCCTTCCGTCGTTTTGACGCCGAAAGAAACCTCATGGCTTATCCTGCTCAGTTTTTTCCAGACGGCTTCCACTTCTTCCGCCGCAGGCATCTCATCCATGGCGGCGCGGCCTGTGGGCACCAGAAGAAACACGCTCCACATGCCCGGTTTCATTTTTTTCACCAGCTCCACAAAGTCGTCAAATTCTCCCAGCGTGCTTTTGGTAATGGTGGTGTTGATTTGCAAGTGCATGCCGGCTTCCTTCGCCATTTCCGCAGCCCGGAGAGTCCGTTCATATGTGTGGGGGACACCGCGGAAGGCGTCATGGGTACTTTCATGCGCACCGTCCAGGCTCAATGACATGCTCTGAACCCCAGCTTCTTTCAACGCATGGAAATCCGTGTGCAACAGCCGGGCGGTAGCAGCAGGGCTCAATGCCACATGCAGCCCCTTGCCGGAAGCCGCACGGACCAATTCCAGAATATCCGGCCTCATGACCGGGTCTCCGCCTGTCAGCACCAGCATGGGAGGCCGCAGTTCCGCCAACTGGTCAATCAGGCGCAATGCCTCCTCATGAGTCAATTCATCCGGGTGGGGACGCGGCTGGGCGACGGCGCGGCAATGTCTGCACGCAAGCGCGCAAGCGCGCGTCACTTCCCAGAAGACCAGGAAAGGGCGTTCATTGAGATCTGTTTCGCTAAAAACCGGGCGCATTTTTCAGGACAGCCAATTTAGAACAATTATAATTTTTTGACCAGCCCAAAAGGACGCATCCTTTAAAAAGTTCACTTAGCCGCCTCTTCACGGATTTTTTGAACTTCCTTAGGCAGTTCGGAAAGGGAATTCAGAGCTTCCTTCAGGTTCCTGGAAGCATCCGGAGAAAGCATGATGGCCGTTACATGCTTGACAATGGGCTGCATCATTTCCACAAGCTGCTGCTGCACTCCCATCAGCTTGGCCTGCTGGTTGCGGGTGAGAGGCGGCAGGGCAGCCTGTTTCCTGGCAACGTCCAGCATAGCCGCCCGGTAGCGACCTATCTGTTCCACAGCAGCCTTGCCGGTTTCTTCATCCCTTACCCTGGCCAGAGAGCCGTTAAGCTTTTTTACTTCCTCCACAGTTTTGGTTAGCAGGGTTTCATGCGTGTTGCCCTCCGCATCCTCCGGGAACGGCTCCGCCTGCTCAGCCTTATCCCGGGAAGCCTGCGCCAGCTCCTTCTGAACAGACTGTAAATCCGCCAGGGCTTTTTGCAAATCAGGCGTAAGCAGACCTTCCTTCTTCAAACGGGACAGAGATTTTATCAATTCACCTGAAATTTTCTGTGCTTCCGTTATCTGGGCGGAAACCTGAGCCTGCTCCTGAAGCGTGGCACCAGGAAGCTCCAGCTGTCTTTTCCCAATGTCCAGCAGCTTTTTATGAACTTTTTTAACCGTTTCCACAGCAGCGGCCGCTCCAGGTTCATCCGTTACCTTGTCCAGAGCCGCTGCGATTTCATGCATGCTGGCAACGCTCTGCCTGGTCAGGGAAAGATGGGAGTCCTGGGCAAATGCGGAGGCTGTTATGCAAACGGCAGTGCCCAGACTGATGGAAGCAACAATTTTATTCATGATACGGAAGCCTTTCCGGTATGGAAGAATACGTTTTCCTCCTTTCCCCGTCAATGGCGGCTATTGTCAAGACCACTATATGAAAAAAGGGCTGTCCGCAAACAAGCGGACAGCCCTTTTGAAATCTTAACAGCCCGGCCTTAGTCGCGCTGCTGGCGTGAATACTTGTAGTAGCTCTGGAAGCTGAGTTCCGCAGGGAATTCGCTCAGGCCGTCATTGGGATTGTATTCCTTGAGGCCGCTCATGCCGCAGCGCCCCTGATAAGGGGGCTTGTACGTGCATTTGTAAGTAGGAGCCCAGAAGGTGACAAGTTCATAAATTCCGTAGCCCATGCGTTCAAACATGGTAGCGGTGCCATCAACAATGCCTACGGAAAAACCGGCATAATCTCCCTCGCGGCTCGTCCAGTTGATGATTCCCAGCGGGATTTCTTCAACGGAATAAATAAGGTTGGCGATGGCGCGGCCCAGCTTGCGGGTGGGGGTATATTCGGAAGCGGGGGGAGCCTGAATGTCCGCACTGGCGACACCAACGACGCCGGCGGCAAAAAGAGCTGAGATGATGGCACGTTTCATACTGATTGTTTATATAGTATAATTTGTCGAGGGAAAGCAACTCAAAAAAACAAAAAATCAATCTAATTCCGGCCGGGGGTCCCGCGTCATGAGTTCCGCAAGCGCTTCCATCGGCGGCTTGGATTCATAAAGAACGGAATAAACGGCGTCAATCAGGGGCGTCCTCACCTCCAGCTTCCGCGCAATTTCATAGACGGACAACGTGTTGGGCACCCCTTCCGCCACCATGCCCAGGGTATCCAGGATTTCCTGAAGGCTCTTCCCTTCCGCCAGTCTCCGCCCCACCGTCTGGTTGCGGGAGTGGCGGGAATAGCAGGTAACAATCAAATCGCCTACTCCGGAAAGGCCCATGAAGGTTTCCCTGCGGCCTCCGCTGGCCACGCCGATGCGCGTCATTTCCGCCAGGCCGCGGGTCAGCAAAGCGGCCTGGGCGTTATCCCCCAGGTTCAGCCCTTCGCATAAGCCGGCCCCGATGGCAAAGACGTTCTTAATGGTTCCGCCCAGCTGCATGCCGATAATGTCCGTAGCGGAATAAACACGGAAGGTTTTGGATGCAAATATCTGCTGCACCCAATCCGCATACTTCGGATCTTCAAATCCAATCAGGGAAGCGGACGGAAGGCCCAGGCAGATATCTTCCGCATGATTGGGACCGGAAAGCACGCCTATGGGGTTGGAGGGCAGATATTCCTGAAGGATTTCCGTCATTCTTTTATGGGTTCCCTGTTCAATGCCCTTGGTGCAGGAGACGATGACGGCATCCGGCTGCACCGGCAGGCTGCGCAGCCGCTGGGCCACGGAACGCATGGCTACGGAAGGCACCACTACTACAATGAGTTCCGCATCCTTCACCTGGCCCAGGTCGCAAGTAGGATGGATATTGGAGGCCAGGGGAAGGGCGGTTTTCGAAAGGACGGGGCTGCGCCTTGTTTCGGCAAGCTGCCTGGCCTGAGCCTCTTCCGGCGTCCACAGGACGACTTCACATTCCCGGGTCGCCAGAACCATGGAGAGGGCCGTGCCCCAGGAACCGGCTCCAATGACTGCTATTTTATGTAACCGATTCATCATCTTACTTGGACTTTTTGGAATAGAAGGAGTGCTCCGTTCCGTTGAGAAGCCTTGCGATATTGGAACGGTGCTTGAGAATCACCAGCGCGCCTACCACCGTGAAAAAGGCGACGTAAAGTATCTGGGGGGAGACATCCCCGTCCTGGCAAAGCGGATAAATCCACCATCCGGCGGCGATCATCACCACAGCGGCCACCAGGCTGGCCAGGGACACGATGCCGGAGATTCCCATAACCACCAGCCAAGAAGCCAGAGCTACGCAAGCCACCACCGGATTGAGGGCAAATAAAACCCCCGCGGTTGTCGCTACGCCTTTTCCTCCCCTGAATCCCAGGAAACAGGTGTAAGTATGACCGAGTATAACAGCGAAACAGGAGAGAACTACCAAGACATTGAAATCCCAGCCGCCCGCATCCCCCGTCAGGAACGGCAGCCAGTTCAAGGCGCCGAACACAGGGATGAACCCCTTTAAGAAGTCCAGAATGAAAACGGAAAGGCCCCACTTCCAGCCCAGTACGCGCCACGCATTGGTAGCGCCTATGTTGCGGGAACCCTGCTGCCTCAGGTCAATCCCTCTGATTCTGCCGGCAAGGTAGCCGAACGGAATCGCTCCGATCAGGTAATAGAAAACTATCCAGGCAATCATGTTGTGCGGAGTGCATTTTAATCCCCCGCCGGTCAAATGACAATGGGGAAATCACCTCCGGCCCGGTTCTTTCCGGAGGGGTTGCTCCTGTAAAAGAACACCATACCTGACAGCCTCCTCCAGATCCTCATTTTCAAGGCTCTCCGTGCCCCGGTCTACGGAAAAGCCCTGTTTAAGGCGCAATAAGAACAGCGCGAACATTTTCCCGCCCGCCCAGAACCATGCTCCCGCACTTCCTTCGCCGGAATAAGCTTATTTACCGCCCTCGCAGGGTTTCCGCATGACGGCAGCCCAGACGGAGGCATTATCCTGCTGGGGCTCCAGCATATCCTTCACCTGTTCCATAATGATCCCCACCAGCTCCCTGCTGGAACAATCCCTGGCCTTTTGAAGAGCCAGGAAAGAAGGTTCTCTCAACAGCTCGCTCCAAACCTGCAAGCCGTCCGAGCATGCCAGCACCGCATCTCCCGGATGCAGGAGCAGGGGCATGGCGCTGATGTCCACCAGTTCCATGGGACCGCCCATAACGGCGGAACGGAGAATGCAACGCTGCCGAAGCGCACCCTGAAGTGACATTTTCCCCTTCCGGTAAAGGCAATCCGCAATCGGTCTCATGGAATGGTCTTCATTCAGACGGTCCATGCGAAAGCTGTCCGCTCCGCTCCATAAATACAGGGGGGAGTCTCCCACGCTGATCCACCACAGGAAATGGTCGCGGATGAAGACGGCCAGCAATGTGGTTCCGGATTCCTCCGGTTCCTTCTGAATGGCGGCCAACGCCCTGTTGGCAGCATGCAAAGCCGCCGTTAAACGTTCCGGGATATCCTCGATGCCGCTTTCCGCAAATACCACGGCAAATTCCTGCGCCACCACACAGGAGGCGCAATCTCCGCGAAGATGCCCTCCCATGCCGTCGCACACGATGCCTAGCATCCCGCCAGCGGCGGGAAGACTTTTAACCACGTCTTCCTGCTCGCGGCGTTTGCCGATCCATTGGGCGGAAGCGCAGTCCAGAATATCCGGGGTGCGGGGAGCCATGCGGCCGGTGGTTCGGATTAACTGTCCTTACGTTTCAACTGCGGGAAGAGCAGCACGTCACGGATGGAAGAAGCCCCCGTCAGCATCATGACGACGCGGTCGATGCCGATGCCGATGCCGCCTGCGGAGGGCATTCCGTATTCCAGCGTTTCAATGAAATCATAGTCCACACGCTGGGTCTCCCCGGCAGCCTGGTGCTCCAGGCGTTCCTTTTGCACGTCAGGATCGTTCAATTCCGAATAGCCGGGGGAAATTTCCTGCCCGTTGATCACCAGTTCATATACATCCACTACGTCCGGATTTTCCCGGTTCAGCTTGGCCAGGGGAACCAGGTCCTTGGCCACGTGGGTAACAAAGCAGGGGTTCATGGTCTTTTCCTCCACCAGTTTTTCATACACCTGCTGGGAAACATCCACATCTTTCATATCCGGGCTGATTTCCACTCCCAGCTCTTCACAGCGGGCGCGGCGCGCTTCGGGGGAAATGTCAAACCAGTCTTCCCCCGCCACGCCCCGGATCAGGTCCTGGTAGTCGGCGCGTTTCCAGGGACGGCTGAGGTCGATTGTGTAAAGAACGTTGCCTTCAGCGTCCTTGTGGTCAATCTGAAGGCCGCCGCAGAATTTTTCCGCCAGATGGCAGATGAGCTCCTCCACCATATTCGCCATGGTTTCAAAATCACCGCAGGCGCAATAGGCTTCCAGCATGGTGAATTCCGGGTTGTGGCGGCGGTCAATTCCTTCATTGCGGAAGCTGCGGTTGAGTTCGAAAATTTTCGTGAAGCCGCCCACCATCAGGCGTTTGAGGAAAAGCTCCGGGGCAATGCGCAGCGTCAGCGGCATATCAAGCGCGTTATGGTACGTTTCAAACGGCTTGGCGGCGGCCCCACCGGCCACATCCTGAAGCATGGGGGTTTCCACTTCCAGATAACCGCGTTCCTGGAGAAAGCAGCGGATTTCCGCAATCATGAGGGAGCGCGTAACGAACAGGGAGGCGCTTTCCTCATTGGAAATGAGGTCCAGGTGGCGCTTGCGGTAGGTCACCTCCTTGTCCGCCAGTCCGTGCCACTTGTCCGGCAGGGGGCGGAGGCTTTTGGAAAGAATGGTCAGTCCGGATACCTTTACGGTAGGTTCTCCGGTACGGGTCAGGAACGTGGTTCCCCTGATACCGACCCAGTCCCCGCGGTCCAGGAGCTTCCAAAGCTTCCAGGTGGTTTCATCCACCTCATTTTTATGCAGGAACCCTTGGATTTTTCCCCGTACGTCCCCAATGACGAAAAACTGGGATTTGCCCATGTCGCGAATAGCCAGAAGGCGGCCGGCGACGGCTACCTGTTTGTCTTCCTGGAAATCGGCTTTCAATCCGGCGGGAGTGGTGGTCACGTCAAATCTTGCGCCGTAAGGGTCAATTCCCAGCTCACGGATTTTGGCGAGCTTGTCGCGGCGCACGGCAATAAGTTCGGATTCCGTCGTGGTCGGATGTGCCTGCTGTTGTTCGGACATAGTGCGGGGATTCTAAAGGCTTGCTTCCGTTTTGGCTAGCGCATTGTCAGGCAGAGGGGACATTTTTGGCGGCCGGTTTTGACCCGAAGGTTCCTTCCCCCCCTTTTTCGGAAGCCGGATGCCGGAACATTCCCCAGTACTCCGGCCGTTTTGCAAAAAGCTTGGACAGAACCACATAAAGCACGATATCCAAAGGAATTGAAACAAAACTGGTCTTATTATTAAAAAATGACCGGCAAAGCCCCACATACGCATAATTGCTTTTACCTTTGGCACCAGACATGTTATAAATGTTCCCGTTAAGACGCACCTTATTTATCAATTATATACTATCCGTGCAGACTTATGAGTGATCAGACAACCGTAACTTACAGCACGATTGACGCTAACGAAGCCGTAGCCTCCGTAGCCTATCGTTTTTCTGAAGTCATTGCCATTTACCCCATTACACCATCTTCTCCGATGGGTGAATCAGCTGAAAGCTGGGCCGCTGTCAACAGGAAGAACCTGTGGGGCACCGTTCCCTCCGTGGTGGAAATGCAGAGTGAAGGCGGCGCGGCAGGCACCGTTCACGGCGCCCTCCAGACCGGAGCGCTTGCAACTACGTTCACTGCATCCCAGGGGCTCCTGCTGATGATCCCGAACATGTTCAAAATCGCAGGGGAACTGACTCCCGCCGTGTTCCACGTAGCCGCCCGGTCCCTGGCTTACCAGGCCCTTTCCATTTTTGGCGACCACAGCGACGTGATGAGCGCCCGCTCCTGCGGATGGGCCATGCTGTGCGGCTCCTCCACTCAGGAAGCTGCGGACTTCGCCGCTATTTCCCACGCCGCTACACTGGAATCCCGCATTCCTTTCATTAATTTCTTTGACGGGTTCCGCACGTCCCATGAAATCGGCAAGATTGCAGACATCACGGACGATACCCTGAACGGCATGATTAAGCAGGAATGGCTGGATTCCTTCCGGGAACGAGCCCTGACCCCTGATGCTCCCGTTCTGCGCGGCACTGCCCAAAACCCGGACGTTTATTTCCAGGGACGTGAAACGGTCAACCGTTTCTATGAAGCCACTCCGGCTATTGTCCAGAACGCCATGGACAAATTCGCGGAACTTACCGGCCGTTCCTACCATCTGGTGGATTACACCGGCGCTCCAGACGCCGAACGCGTCATTATCCTGATGGGATCCGGCGCTGAAGCTGTGGAAGAAACGGTAGAAGCCATGATGACCCGGGAAAACGCCAAGGTTGGCGTGCTGAAGGTGCGCCTGTTCCGCCCATTCCCCGCCGCCGAACTCGTCAAGGCCCTCCCCGCTACGGTCAGGAAGATCGCCGTGCTGGACCGCACCAAGGAACCCGGCTCCCAGGGAGAACCGCTCCACCAGGACATCATCCAGGCCCTCTTCGACGCCCAGGCCAACGGCACGCTGCCCTTCACCAACGGCATGCCCAAGGTGGTAGGCGGACGCTACGGCCTCTCCTCCAAGGAATTCACCCCCGCCATGGTCAAGGGCGTCTATGACAACCTGGCTCTGGACACTCCCAAGAATCATTTCACCATCGGCATCAACGACGACGTACTGGGCACCAGCCTCCCGTATGATGAAGATTATTCCACGGAAGCGGACGACGTGACGCGGGCCATGTTCTTCGGCCTCGGTTCCGACGGCACCGTAGGCGCCAATAAGGACGCCATCAAGATCATCGGCCAGCATACGAACCTGTATGTGCAGGGCTACTTCGTGTATGACTCCAAGAAATCGGGTTCCTCCACCATTTCCCACCTGCGCTTCGGTCCCCGTCCGATCAAATCCACATACCTGATCACCAAGGCAAACTTCCTGGCCCTGCACCAGCCTTCCCTGCTGGATCTGTTCGACTTCCTGAAGAATGCCGCCAACGGCGCCACTTTCCTGATGAACAGCCCGCACCCGGCGGACAAACTCTGGGACACGCTGCCCGCCCGCATGCAGCAGCAGATTCTGGACAAGAACATCAAGCTCTACACGATTGACGCTTTTGCCGTGGCCCGCAAAACGGGCATGGGCGGCCGCATCAATATGATTATGCAGACCTGCTTCTTCAAGCTGGCCAGCGTGATTCCCGCGGATGAAGCCATCGGCTACATCAAGAAGGCCATTGCCAAAACCTACGCCAAGAAGGGCCAGGAAGTGGTGGACAAAAACATCGCCGCCGTGGACGCCACGCTGGAAAACCTGCACCAGGTGGACACAACCGGAAAAACTGTAAACGGACACGCCATTCCGCCCGCCATGTCCCCGGACGCTCCGGACTACGTACAAAACGTCCTTGGCAAGATGATGTGCGGTGAAGGCGACAGCATCCCGGTCAGCCAAATGCCCGTGGACGGCACATTCCCGAACGGAACGTCCCAGTACGAAAAGCGCAATCTGGCCCTGGATCTGCCGGAATGGGATCCGACCCTCTGCATCCAGTGCGGCAAGTGTACCGCCGTCTGCCCGCATGCGGTTATCCGCAGCAAATTCTTCTCTCCTGACGCTCTTGCAAACGCTCCGGAAGGGTTTGAATGCCTGGATGCCAAGCATCCGGACTGGAAGGGAGAGAAATTCGTCATCCAGATTTCCCCGAACGACTGTACGGGCTGTACGCTCTGCGCGGACGTCTGCCCGGCCAAGAGCAAGACGGACCCGACACACAAGGCCCTGACCATGGTCCCGGCCGGGAAGATTCATGACAAGGAAGAAGCCAATTGGAATTTCTTCCTGAGCCTTCCGGACGTGGACCGCACCAAGGTAAGAACGGACAACATCCGCTCCATGCAGGTGCTGCGCCCGCTGTTCGAATTCTCCGGCGCCTGTGCCGGCTGCGGTGAAACTCCGTATGTAAAAATGCTCTCCCAGCTCTTCGGCAACCGCCTGGTGGTCGCCAATGCTACGGGCTGCTCCTCCATTTACGGCGGCAACCTGCCCACCACCCCGTGGTCCCATGACTCTGAAGGGCGCGGCCCCGCCTGGGCCAACTCCCTGTTTGAAGACAACGCCGAATTCGGCCTTGGCTTCCGCGTCTCCCTGGACAAGCAGATGGAACACGCCATTGAGCTTCTTCATGAAGCTGCCGGCGCCGTGGGCCAGGAACTGGTGGACCGGATACTGGCTAATCCGCAGAAGGATGAAGCAGACATCGCCCAGCAGCGTGAAAACATTGAAGAACTCAAGAAGAAAATTGCCGGCAAGCCGGAATACGCGCGCCTCCTGACCCTTGCGGATAAACTTGTCCGCAAGAGCGTGTGGATTCTGGGCGGCGACGGCTGGGCCTACGACATCGGCTACGGCGGCCTGGATCACATTCTGGCCAGCGGCCGGAACGTGAAGGTGCTGGTCATGGATACGGAAGTATACTCCAACACCGGCGGCCAGTGCTCCAAATCCACCCCGCGCGCCGCAGTAGCCAAATTCGCCACGAACGGCAAACCCGGCGTGAAGAAGGATCTGGGCCTCATGGCCATGACTTACGGCAACGTGTACGTGGCCTCCGTCGCTCTCGGCGCCAAGGACGAACACACGCTGAAAGCCTTTGTGGAAGCGGAAGCCTATGACGGCCCGGCTCTCATCATCGCCTACTCCCACTGCATCTCCCACGGCATCAATATGGCCAAGGGCCTGCAGCAGCAGAAGGCATGGGTGGATTCCGGCCGAGTCCTGCTTTACCGCTATAATCCGGACCTGGCCCGCCAGGGCAAGAATCCGCTGATTGTGGAAGGCAAGGGCCCGAAGGGCGATCTGCGCGATGTGCTGCTCAGCGAAAACCGCTTCAAACTTCTGGCGAAGACCAATAAGGAAGGATTCGAAAAACTCCTTGAAGAAGCCCAGAAGGATGTCTGGCACCGCTGGAACCTGTACCAAAGCATTGCCGGCATGGGTGCCGACAAACCTGCGGAATAAGGTATAGGCCGCTTAATTTCAACGCCCCTGTCCGGCTTATCCGGCAGGGGCGTTTTTTACTGCCGGATATTCATGAAAAACAAACCATGAATATTTCGGGGAGGGGACTGCTTTTCCGCCCCGCCATACAGCCACGCAAGCAGGCTTCCCGCGCCAGTACTTTCCCTTCCTGAAAGCCGGAGAATTCATCCTTCCCCCGCAGCACAAAAAAGGGCGCACACCTTGCTGCAAGGCCGGGTTTTAATATATCACCTTATACGGGTTAATTTCCGCATGGAGGTTTTGAAGGCCTTCAATGAACCGCAGCCTTTGCGGCCAGCCATGTCCAAGGCAAAGAGGGGCATTTCATGCGGCCAGGGGAATACTGTTTCCTCACACCTTCCTCCCCAGAGGAGCGCGGCCCGCTTTCCTGCGGACCGCGCCGGTGGAAAAACCGGAAAAAGGCTTTAAAACAGGGATGCTGCTTCAAGATTCCCGAAAATGGTGCACACCGGAGGAGGAATATACCATTCCGGATGCCGTATCCGGGAAGTGCACCACATCAGGCGTCAGGCGAGTGCCCACATCCAGATAGACCAGCTTCTCCGTAGCGGATCCGTTGCGGATAACATGCGCTCCCTCCGGGCTGGCAGGGAATGCAATCGCATCCCCCTCTTTTAAATTCTTTTCACCCTCAGGCGTACGCACAACGGCATGGCCCCTGATGATGTAAAATACCTCTTCATTCACTTCATGATAATGGTAGCCATAGGCGTACCGCCCCGGCTCCACTTCCACGAAACTGGCCGCACATTTTCCGGCATCCGCTTCCCGGATGACGGGCTTTACCGCAAAGGAATTACCCTCCCGGCTGATAACCTGAGGCTCCGTCTCCCTGTAATTGGCAATGATGATCTTGTTCATGGCATTATCTGTTCATGCTTGCCGTAACGGCAGGCACTTATTAAAATAGGCGGCAACATTCTTTTTGTAAAGTAGGCAGAAAATAGTACCCTGGATTCCTGAAAGAAACTATTGCTTAAAATAAATGACTTACTATAATTCATCATGCCCTGTTGAAACTACTCTCCAACTGATTTCCTCCCGCTGGAAAGTGCTCATCCTCCGCGATCTGCTCGAAGGCACCCGGCGGTTTGGAGAACTCCGCAAATCCATTGGGCCTGTGACGCAGAAAGTTCTGACTGCGAACCTGCGTTCTATGGAAAAGGACGGCCTGCTTACGCGAAAGGTGTATGCGGAAGTACCTCCGCGCGTGGAATATACTCTTACGGAACTGGGGCGCAGTCTGCGCCCCGTCCTGGCCTCCATGGCGGAATGGGGATCGAAATACCAAAGAGAAAACCGCTGATCCTCCCCCCTTTCCGGAGCTTAACCGAACCTCCGGAAAGACATGGAAATACAGCGGTTTCCCTTTTTCCCGCAAGAAAGGTCAGCGGGAAATTTCCGTCGTTTTACGGATAATTTCGCGGGCTTTCCGCACGTCTTCCTCATGGGAATCCCCGCGGCTTTTTTCCACGGTAAAGAGCTTGGAAAGCTCTTCATCCATGCGGGCTACGGCAGCTTTCGCCTTAGGATTTTTTGCGGCGCGGGCGCGCAGGATATTGACCTTTTCAAATTCCTCCAGTCCGTCCCGGAGTTTTTCAAACCGCAGGGAACTGAGATTGCCGGGATAAACAAGGTAGCAGTCTCCCGCGGGCCAGTTCCCGAAATCCGTCTTTTCAAACGGATTGCGGTTCCAGGAATTATAAGCCCATCTCAAAAAGCCGTCCAAATGATTGGCGGCGGCAAAGAGGGGAAGCCATTCCGCCTCCGCCAGCGGGGAAATAGTGAAGGTGTTGGGCTTTTTGGGATGGACACAGACATAGAACGTCGTCTTTTTTCCCTCCTTTTTACGCTGCGCCAGCAGATCGCCCGTGACCGTGCCTGCATGGTCAATTACAGGAGAGACGTCATAAACGTCCCGGGTCATGGCCGTAGGCCGATTGACGGCGGAAACGATTTTGAATTCCGGGGCATACTTGTCCAGTACATTCTTGGCCGCCCTGACCATAGCGTCCGGCCGTTCATCCAGCCCGATGCAGGTTTTGCCCAGCCAGCCCTTGCTCTTGACGTGCTTGCGAAAATCCGTCAGGAAAGGCCCCCAGATAGCTTCATAGGAGGGATCGTTCGGCTTAAGATCCAGAAATTTGTACTTTCCGGTCGCCTCATCCAAATAACGGATTTTCATGTTCCAGGGAATCATGGTATAGCAGGATATCTGTCCCTTGACGCCCACCTCGTTCATCATGAAGGAAACCCACTTGTCAAAATTGGCGTAATTCCAGCGCATGGTTCCGTTTTTGCCCTTGACCCATTCAATCATGGGCGGGAACCAGTCATAAGTCTGGGCATTCCAGGCTTCATCAATCAGGGAGCATGTAATGGCCTTTTGCCCGGCATCCGCCAGCCTTTTCATCACCGGCTTCATCAGTGCGAAATGCTCCGGAGACCACGGTTCCACATCATGCCAGCGGGCCACGGCCTGCGGATGCTGCCACAAGTCCAGATGAACTTGCCAATGCGCGGGAGCAGGGAGGGATTCCGGCGCCACCTCCAGAATTACCGGCACACTGACGGGAGAGCCGCTTTCTGCAGAAACTACCACTTTTCCTTTGTACACGCCGGGTTTGGCAGACGGGGGGATATTGACCTCCACCCATACCGGACGCACGCCTCCGGCTTGCAAATCGCAGCTGTTTTCGCTGCCGATGATATCTGAAATCAGCCTGTTGCCCCCCCTAGTGTAGCGTATCATGGCAGTCCGGACAGGGATAATCTGTCCGGCAGCGTTTTTTACCCCGGCGCAGGAGGTCGATAACTGGGGCTGCGCCTGGGAAGACCAGACGGCAATCTGCCCGCCAGCGCGTTCGCCTCTCCAGCCGGACAGACGCACGGCATCCTGAAGCATTTCCTGCCCGGGAGCGCCATTGTAAGGAATACGGTCATAATCCTTCACCGCTGCAGCCTGCAGGCTCAGGGCGGCATCGGGTCCGTACCCTTTGATTTCCACCAGATGCCCCCCCTTCTCATTGCCGGCGCTATTGCCCAAAAAAGTGATTTTAACGTAACGGACCGTCTGCGGATTGAATTTGAAGGGAACTCCTTCCAGAGTGGCGGCAATGCTGTTGGAAGACTGATCCACCAACATTTTCCAGTTCTTTCCGTCTTCGGAACCTTCTATTTTATATTTGTAAATGCGCCCTCCCTCCCAATAGGGCCATACATGCAGGGAGGAAAGCGTCCGGGGCTTTCCCATATCTATCTGGAGCCAGACGGGAATGCCCTCGCAACCCCAGTATTTGCCGGCGTTATTCGTCTGCCCGTCCACGGCCAGTTCCGGACGGTCACTGCCGTAATGACCGGAAGCGGTTACTTTGGCTCCGGCAAATAAATTACCTGCATCACCCGGAGTTCCTGCGGAAACAAGGGCGGGTTCATACAGGGGATGCCTCTCCAGGGACTGGGCCTGGACAAAAGACGTTAAGGCAATAGCGGAACACAGAGGAAAAAAAAGACAGCGCATACGCATATTACGCGCCGGAATTTCATTTTCTCTCAAAAGAAAAGCTGTTTCCGCTATTCCGCCAAAGGACGTACGGGTATTCCTCTGGAAGCAAAGTAAGCCTTGGCTTCCGGCACCGTGTATTCCCCAAAATGGAAAATGGAAGCCGCCAGCACGGCATCCGCCTTCCCTTCCACCAGCACATCCACCATGTGATCCAAATTACCCGCACCCCCGCTGGCGATTACCGGAATGCGCACCGCACTGCTTACGGCGCGGGTCAATTCAATATCATAACCTGTTTTGGCTCCGTCCGCATCCATGCTGGTCAACAAGATTTCCCCGGCTCCGCGGCGTTCCGCCTCCACAGCCCATTCCACGGCATCCAGCCCCACGAATTTCCGGCCTCCATGGGTGGAAACGCCCCACTTGCCGGAAGCCTGGCGCTTGGCGTCAATAGCGACGACGATGCACTGGCTGCCAAAAGCCGCCGCACCTTCATTAATTAGCTCCGGCCTATTGATGGCCGCCGTATTCAGGGAAACCTTGTCCGCACCCGCCAGAAGCATTTCGCGCATGTCCTTTACGGAACGGATGCCGCCGCCTACCGTCAGCGGCATGAAGCAGCATGCCGCCGTGCGGCGCACCACGTCCGCCATGGTGGCACGGCCATCGGAAGAAGCGGTAATATCCAGAAAAACAAGTTCATCCGCCTGCTGGGCATCATACGCCCTGGCACATTCTACAGGATCCCCGGCATCTCTCAGATTAATAAAATTGGTCCCCTTGACGACCCTGCCGTCCGTTACGTCCAGACACGGAATGATTCTTTTAGCCAGCACGGCCCTATCAAGCCATCACCGCCGCCAAAGGAAAAGCCTAAAATACGGCTTGCCGCGGGATGCCTTTTGATAAACATGTTCCCTTTTTGGCCAAGGCCCTCTTCGGCAGCGTTTCCATCCCGCATATCCACAGTAAGAGAAATTTACTGAAATTCATCAATATCACTATTCCACTCACTTTCCGGCCGGCCCTGCCCCGCCATGAAGAAACGCAGTGCGGCATCTGCCCCTTTCCCGCCCGCATGCATAAAACGGCCTAAGAGCTTTTCTTTCCATGTCCAGGTGGTAGAGTCCGCATAAGGCATTTCCATTCATGACCACTACACGCTCGGGATTCACCAAACTTGCAGCCGTCTGCATTGCCATTCTTCTGGGGGCGGTGGTCTGGGAGCTGGGCTGGCCCCTGACGCGGGCGGAACATGAGTGGTCGCGGCTGATTGCAGCCGTTGCCACGCTGGGCCACCTGACGGGTATTCTGGGTTCCTATTTCCGGAAGGAAATCAACCGCCCTTCCCTGAGGCTCCTGATTTTCCAAATCATCAGCTGCCTCATGATTTTTCTCCTGATTGCCAGGGAACAACAGGAAGCGGGATACATGAGGTTCACGGAGCTTTCCCGCCTGGTGATTACGGCCGGGCTGATTGCCATCCCCACGCTGATGTCCCTGACCAGGATTTTTGAATGGCTGGTGGGCAAGCAAAAAAAAGGCCGGCCTCTTATGGCCCCCGCCATGCAGTTTGTAGCTTCTCTGGGAGTAGTCATCCTGGCAGGCACCGGATTGCTTCTGCTGCCTAATTCCACATATCCGGGTATTACACTCAGTTTTACGGATGCCCTGTTCACCAGCACCAGCGCAGTATGCGTCACCGGTCTGAACGCCGTGGATTTTGCCCATACTTTTACCCCGCTGGGAGAAATGTTCACGCTTGCCCTTATCCAGATTGGCGGATTCGGCATCATGACGTTCGCCTACTTCGTAGCCATGGTGGCAGGCCAGGGTTTTTCCCTGAGGGACCGCGTGCTGCTGACGGATCTGCTTGATGAAGACAATCTGGGGGCCGTCGTCTCCTTTATTACCACTATTGTGGTCAGTACGCTGTTCATCGAACTGTGCGGCGCCGTCCTTCTTTATTTCTCCTGGGAAGGGAAGGACATCAACCTGATGGGGGAACCTTTGTGGTGGCATTCCCTGTTCCACTCCGTTTCCGCCTTCTGCAATGCTGGTTTTTCAACTTTCCCGATGAATTTGATGGAGCCGGGCATCCGCCTGTGCTACAGCGGGCAGGCGGTCATCATGGTGCTGATCGTATGCGGCGGCCTAGGATTCGGCATTTACAAGGAAATCAATTCGCGCCTGGCAAACCGCTTTTTTTCCAAACACCGCCGCCTGCACATGCAGTGGACTCCTTATTTCAAACTGGTGATGATCTCCACGGGGATTTTGCTGGCGGGAGGCGCCCTGGCCATCTTTGCCGTTTCCTCTCCCCATGCTGCGGAACCGTTGGGGGAACACCTCTGGATTTGCCTTTTCGACAGCGTCACGGCACGCACGGCGGGATTCAATATCAGCGACTACGGCCGCTATCTGCCCGCAGCCAGCCTCATTATGTGCGGTCTGATGATGGTGGGAGGCAGCCCCGGCGGCACGGCAGGCGGCATGAGAACCACTACCTGCGCCATTGCAGGCGCGGAAATCCTGCGCATCCTCCGCGGCAGGGATCATGTGGAATTCTTCCGCCGCCGCATCGACCAGCGCACCGTGGCGCGCTGCGTGATTACCGTGGTGGTCTCCTGCGCCTGGATCGGCTGCTTTACCGTCCTGATTTGCGCCCTGGAGCCCTCCATGAGCTCTCTGGATATCTTCTTTGAAAACTGCAGCGCTTTTGCTACGGTAGGCGTGTCGCGGGGCATTACTCCAGATTTAAGCGGCCCTTCCAAATACCTTCTTATCGTCAACATGCTCGCCGGCCGCGTGGGGCTCTTCGCTTTTCTCATTGCGCTGGCCGGCACCCCTACTCCGAGGCATTACCGCTATCCATCCGTCAAAATTCCGTTAACCTGAATATACCATTATGAGATACACCGTTATCGGCCTGGGCCAGTTTGGACAGGAACTCTGCACAGAACTTTCCGCCCGTAATATTGAAGTAGTAGCCGTTGCCTCCACGGATGAAGAATTGGAGCAAATCAAGGATCTGGTGACTTATGCCGTGGTGACGGATTACACTAATCCGGCCGCTTTGCGTGAGTTGGAACTGGACGACCAGTCCGCCGTCATTGTCGCCATCGGAGACAGTTTTGAAGAAAACCTTCTCGTCGTCACGCACCTTCAGAAAATGGGCGTCCGCTACATCTACGCCCGCGTCATGAGTCCGGTGCACGAACACATTTTAAGCCAGATGAACGTGTATGCGCTCATCAACTTGTCCCGCGTGGCTTCCAAGCAACTCGCCAGCCAGTTGGAATCCCCGGAATTCCTGCGCGTTTCCCCCATGGACGAAAACCACAGCATCGTGGAAATAGCCGTGCCGCGCATCTGGGTGGGCAAGCGCCTGCGGGATGTGGGCCTGCGCACGGAACACCACCTCAACCTGCTCACCATCCGCCGCGGGGAGGCCCAGACTCCGCAGGGGCGCCGGGAAATCCTGTCCATACCGCGCATTCCCGTCATTGGCACCCCTTCCCCGGATCTCGTTTTTGAAGACCACGACATTCTGGTCCTGTTCGGCAAAGAAACCAATTTGATTGAATTCGCCCAATTATCCAAAGGATTGTAAACCATCCTCCGCGAGCAGGCTGAGGGTATCCCTCTCCATTTCAGAAAAAGGCGCCGGATAAGCCGCCTGTGCAAACAGCCTCCGTCCTGGTTTTACTGGCTTGACAATGCCTCAAAAGAAGCCACCAGACGTTTTTCGGAGACGCGGCCCTTGACGGAGATGGCGGGAGCGAAAACGGCCAGGCGGTATTCTTCCAGCAAATAACCGTATTGCATCCAGCGCAGGTCTCCGGCATGTTCCTTCAAAACCTGATGCCAGGGAAAATACACGCGTTCAAAGAGGTCCAGGCGTTCCAATTCCCTGGCAAGGGGTTGCTGGCCGATGCGTCTGATACGCTCCGCAATTCCCTGCATGTACCGTTTCAGGTCCGGCAAGCGTTCCGCTCCATGCGCCCACAGGAAACGGGGGCGTAACAACCAGTCAAGCTGGCGCTGAAGGTCAGCCGTGATGCGCTCCGTATGGCGCACACCCTTTTGCAGCGCCGTAAAGTCCCTGACGGCATGTTCCGTACCCGCCACCAGTTCCCATATATCCGCCACGTTATGCGCTGCGTCAAAAAGGTTTTGGCGCAGATTCATTTCCGCAGCAGCGAATTGCTCCGCCGTGCGCGGCAAAGGACGGCCCATGGCTATCTCCGCGGCAACGTCCACCAGGTCTTCCGCATTGGTAGACGGCTCCCGTCCGAGCATATGAAGAGAGAGCTTTCCTTCCAGCTTCAACGGAAATTTTCTGCGGAGATGGTTAAGCTGGTCCGTCTGGCGCAGGCGCATGAAACGCAGGCACCCTTCCCGGTGGGATTCCGCAGCGCTCAGTTCATCCTCAAAGACACGGACGCCCACGGATGCTCCTTCATCCACCAGAGCCACATAACCCGGCCTTCCCGCCACATCCACCGTGTATTCCAAATCTCCGCAGCTCCATTCCTTCATGCCGGTTACGGACACGATATCCTCCGCTGTTTCCTGGAACCGGCGGGAAAGTTTTTTACCCAGGCGGTTATTCAGTTCCGCAACATCCGTGCCCATGGCAAGCTCTTCCCCTTCATCATCACACACCCATATTTTCGTAACCAGCTCCGCAGGAAGACGGTTCATGTCAAAAAAGGAGGGCGCGCAAAATTTTCCCGTTTCCACTTCCACAAATTCCGCCAGTTTCCCCGCCAGCGGCCCGTCCGGTTCCAGGCCATGCCTCAGTTCCGCAAAGTAAGCGGCCTTTTGGCTGATAGGCTGGAGAAAGACGCGCAAATCCTTGGGAAGGGAACGCAGCAGGCATTCCGCTCGCTGGGCCAGATGGCCGGGAACCCCCCACTCCGGCAACCATTCGGGAATATCCGGCAACTGGTCGATGTGGACGCCCAGGGTCACGCCGTCATCTTCCGCGCCGGGATCATTCTGGTAATACACGGCATATTCCGCTCCTTTACAGGTGATTTCATCCGGAAAACCATCCAGCAGGTCTTTCCCCCAGAATTCGTACATGGCTTCCTGCGGCGGAACATGCAGAGCTTCCGGGTTTTTCTTCTCCACACCGGCGGCCCACCGCAAAAAAGCCCTGGCCGTACAGCAGTCCGGGGGAACAAGCCTGTTAAAGAATTCAAAAACTCCTTCCTCACACCAGACCTGGTCCGGACGGCGCAACTTCAGCTCTATCTGTCGAACCTCTTCCCGGAGCGTTTCCAGATGCCTGATACAGGCAGGTTTCGTGCGGAAACCACCGCCCAACAGACCTTCACGTATCATTATTTCCCGCGCATGGGCGGGATTGATACGGCCATAGTGCACACGCCTGTTATCAATAATGCGCAAACCGCCGCACACGACGCGTTCCACTGCGTAAACAGCCCCCTGCTCCCTGTCCCACCGCGCTCCGGAATAGTGTGATTCGCACAGATGGGGCGCTACCCGCTCTACCCATTCCGGTTCCAAAATGGAGGCGCGGCGCATCCACAGGCGCGTGGTGTCCACCAACTCCACGCCCATTACCCATTCACTCCTTTTTTTACGGCGGAACAGGCCTGAACCGGGAAAAATGCCGAAGGAACGTCCTCCGGCGCCGCGATATTCCCGGTTGTCTGCATCCCAGAGGCCGAACTGGCGCGGAACGCCCGCCAGGATGCTCCGGTGAATCATGGCAAAGGAAGCCTGCCGCTCCGTTTCTTCTTCCAAAGGAGAAATTCTGCATTTCAGTGTTTCCCTGACCAGCCGGGAAAGGTCCTCCCATAAATTGAACCATTCCATCATGCGGTTGAAATTGAGGAAATTTCTCCCGCACCATTTCCGAAGCTGGTTTTTACGCCAGCGCTTTCCCTCCCGGAATTGCCATGCAGCCTTCCATAATTTGAGCAGAGACAGGAAGTCACTGTCTTCTTCCTTCCACTGCGCGTGGGCCTGGTCCGCTTTCTGAGCGGCATCCGCAGGGCGTTCACGGGGATCCATGATGCCCAGGCCGGCTACAATCACCAGCATTTCCGGCAGGGCCTGTTCATGTTGCGCCTCCAGCAGCATGCGGGCCAGCCGCGGGTCAATGGGCAACCGCGCCAGCTTTCTGCCTACGGGTGTGAGCTGCCGGGCTTTGTCCAGAGCGCCGATCTCCCGTAAGGTGCGGTAACCTTCCGTCACCAGTTTGGATGAAGGAGGATCCGGAAGTGGGAACTCCGGCATTTCCGGCAATCCCAGGTCTTTCATCCGGAGCAGCGCCCCGGCCAGTGCGCTGCGCCTGATTTCCGGGTCCGTAAAGTCCGGCCTGTCCTCCCAGTCCTTCTCACTGTACAGGCGGATGCACACACCTTCGCACACACGGCCGCAACGGCCGGCGCGCTGGCGGGCGCTGGCCTTGGAGACGGGTTCTATCTGAAGCCGCTGCACTTGGCGTGCCGGGCTATAGCGGCTGACGCGCGCCAGGCCGGAGTCGATAACATAAATGATGCCGGGGATTGTCAGGGACGTTTCCGCCACATTTGTAGCCAGCACGATGCGGCGGTATCCCTGCTCCGGATGAAAAATCCTTTGCTGGTCCGCCAGGCCCAGCCTGGCGAACAAAGGCAGAATGCGTGTGTTTCTCAGATTCCGGCCTTCCAGTTTTTCCGCCACCTCACGTATTTCGCGTTCTCCGGGAAGGAAGACAAGCACATCCCCGCAGTCGTCCAGAGTATCCAGCCAATCCACGGCACGCGCCACATGAGCCGGAAGTTCCTCATCGTCATACTGTGGAGGCAGATAGTGGAGGTCCACCGGATAAGTGCGGCCTTCTACCTGAATTATAGGTGCGCCTCCAAAGAATTCGGAAAACCCGCCGGCATCCAGCGTCGCGGAACTGATGACCAGCCGCAAGTCTCTCCGCCTGTCCAGCAAAAGCCGCAGATAGCCGAGCAAAAAGTCAATGTTGAGGCTGCGTTCATGCGCCTCATCCAAAATCAGGGTATGATATTGGCGCAGATCCGGATCATGCTGCGTTTCCGCCAGAAGAATCCCATCCGTCATGAACTTCAGGCGCGTATCCGGCCCGGCTTTTTCCTCAAAGCGCACCTGGTAACCCACCAAACCTCCCAGGTCGCAGTTCAATTCCTCCGCCACTCGGCGGGAAACGGAAGCAGCAGCCAGCCTTCTGGGCTGGGTGCACCCTACTCTGCCCCGCGCCTCCCCGGCAAGCTCCATGGCCATTTTAGGGAGCTGGGTAGTCTTACCGGATCCCGTCTCCCCCACTACGACAATGACCTGGTGCTCCCGCATTGCCGCCAGAATGTCATTCCGGCGGCGGGAAATGGGTAGATCCGGATAAGTAATGTTCATGGTGAAGATGAGAAAAAAACCCTGCAAGAACGTCCTGCAGGGTTGAAGAAGAAAACCGGGAAGTTCTTTTACTGACGGGGTTTGGGAAGGGCGATACGGCCGCTCCGGGTCAGCATCTGCACATCATAATCCTCAATGAGGGACAGGAAACGGTCTATCTTGTACTCGCCTCCCGTCACTTCAATGGTCAGGGCGTCCCGCGTGACGTCCACAATGTGGGCGCCCAGTATCTGGCAGAACTCAATGACTTCATGCCGCGTGGCGGAATCTACGCCAATGCGGGTCAATACCGTTTCCCGGTACACATTGTCCGTATTGCGGAAATCTACTACTTCCACCGTGTTGACCAGTTTTTCCAGATGCTTGATAATCTGGTCCAGAACATCTTCCTTTTCGCGTACGACGATGGTCATCCGTGAAAAGCGCGGGTCCTGGCTAGGGGCAACGTTCAACGAATGAATATTGTAGCCCCGTCCACTAAACAAACCGGCAATGCGGGCAAGCACGCCGAATTTGTTTTCAACAAGTACGGAGATAGTATGACGAGTCATAATTTAATTTCTTAAAGGTGATGCATTGTAAGCACTTTTGACTGCCAGTCAAGCCTGCGGACGGCGATGCCGGAAAACGTTTTTCCTAACGGAGGTTCCGGCAGGAACCGCTCAGGCCGGATCAAAGCTCGTGCGGTATGATGGCGTTGCCTTTTGTCGCCTCCGGGATGCGGGGAAGCAATGTTTTTTCAGAAACAGGGCGCGCATCCACTTTCACATTGAATTGCTGCCCGTCGCGGGAAACAGTCAGCAATGCCGGCCCTTCCCTAAGAGCTTTGACCAAGGCTTCCTTGGTGCTGACACTCTGGTGGTTTACGGCAAAGACCATGTCGCCGGCCTGCAATATCTGCCCCACGGATTTCTTCGGATTCACTTGAATGACCAGCAACCCTCGAGCACCTATGGATTGTTCTTCCGCAGTCAGTTCACGCAAATGCATTCCCACTCCTTCCATGAAGTCTTCCCAAGGAGAAGGAACATTTTTTAAAATACTATCTCCCACCTTCAGGGTGACGTTCATTTTCTGCCCTTTGCGCCAGACTTTCAGCCGGAACTTGTCGCCGATGGAAAGATTTTCAATGCGTTCCTTCACTTCCTCATCCGTCTGGATGGGGACTTCATTGAAACTCAGTATTACGTCACCTGTTTGAAGGCCTGCCTGCTCCGCCGGGGAACCATGCTTCACGATGTTGATTACTGCGCCTCCCGCCTCATGATAATCCAGGAAGCTGCGAAGCGGGGGAGTATTGCGCACAATGTCCAATCCCAGATACCCTTTCATGGGGCGGCCATGTTTGCAAATCTGCTCAAAGCTGTGCATCACCAGATTGGAGGGAATGGCAAACCCAATGCCGGCGTAATTTTTCTCCGCATTGGGAAGCACCGATTTATTGATGCCGATGATTTCCCCGCGGATGTTGATGAGGGGGCCTCCCGAATTCCCCGGGAAGATACTGGCATCCGTCTGGATCAAGTTAATGCCGGAATCCACCAGCTTGCGTTCACGGGCACTGATAATGCCGCGGGAAACAGTCGTGCCCAGCCCATAGGGATTGCCGCATGCCAGAACAATCATGCCGGGCGCAATTTCATCACTGTTGCCGAACGGAAGGGGGGTAAACGTCATCGGGTTTTCTACCTGCAGCACGGCAATATCCAGTTCCGGATCCACCCCTACCAGGCGTACGGAAACGCTTTTCCCATTGCTCAGCGTAACGCGCAGCGCATGCTTGTTCTGAATGACATGGTAGGCGGTAATAATATGCCCTTCTTCAGTAACAATGACGCCGGAACCCAAACCATGAACCGTCAGCCTCTTTTCAACCATGAAATCACCATCCTCGGAAGGCTGAGGAACGCTTGTCACGCCTGTAGTGTCTATGCTGACCAATACCCGTTCCACCAGCCGGGCAACGCGTGAATATTCCTCATTGAGCTGGTGCAAAACAGGAATATCCTCCTCCTTCAATTCGGGCTGCTGGGCCAGGGTAAACACTTCCGACCGGAAGGAAACATTCTTCTCCGTAACACGACTGTTCCATCTCCAATAGGCAACGGAGACCACGGTCATCATAACCGTCATCATGATGACAAGTAAAGCCCGTGTCCATATGGTCGATCTCATGGAAATGCCCTGCCGTAATAACGATCAAACGGTTTGCGGCTTGATCACAAGGAGATGCCTGAAAACGGAGCCTGTCAAGCTTCAGCCGCTTTTTGACATTCCGGTTCCATTGATACTATTTAAGTACTTTCTCTTCAAATGAAAAAACTTTCAAATGACAAATACGCCTTTCAACAAGGCGTACTTTATGATATCATGCGGCTACGGTTTTATGGGTTCCAGCACTTTACAACAACAGGCCATTCATCTCGTCTTCGGTACGGATGAAGGAATGGTGCGTGAAAAGGCTTCCGGCATCTTTGCCGCTCTGACGGAAGGCACAAACGAATTTTCCCATGAAATTCTGGAAGCGGCCTGCGGTGATTCCGATGAAGCGGCCCAGCTGGTACGCCAGGTTATGGAAGCTCTGCGGACCCTCCCGTTTTTTCCGGGGCGCAAAGTAGTCTGGATGAAGAACTGCAATTTTCTGGGAGACTCCGTCACGGGGCGTTCCTCCACCACGGAAGCGGCTCTGGATTCTTTCAGGCAATTGCTGGAAAGCGGCCTGGGGTCGGACGTCCTGCTTCTTATTTCCGCCTCCGAATTTGACAAACGCCGTTCCTTTAACAAATTCCTGCTTCAATACGCCGCATCGGAAGAATTGAACAAGCCGGACATCACGAAAGCAGGCTGGGAAGGCAGTTTAATGCCCCTCATTAATAAGGAAACGGCGGCGCGGGGCATGAATTTCGACTCCGCCGCCCTGGAACTGTTCATTCACCGCGTCAGCGAATCCTCCCGCCAAATCATTTCTGAAATTGAAAAACTGGATCTTTATCTGGGAGCGGACAGACGCACCGTAATGCCGGAGGATGTGGAGCGCATGGTTCCGCTGACGCGTACAGGCGTTATTTTTGAAATTTCCCGGGCTTTGGAAAACAAGAAAAGCGATGCGGCCATCTCTTTGATTGACTTTCAACTGGAACGCGGTGAAAACGCCATCACAATCATGCGTGCCGCATTCATCCCTACGTTAAGAAATTTGCTGGCTGCCAGACTTTTATGTGACGCATTCAACCTGAAGCCCACCAATTTCAAGGAATTTACGGCCCGCATTTCTTCCCTGCCCTCCTATGCGGCCGCGTTAATTCCCTTGAAAAAAGACGGTACACCCAATGCGTATCCGCTTTTTCTGGCGGCGCAGAATGCTTCCAAATTCAAGACGGAACGGCTGAAGCAAACTTTGAAAGAATGCATGAAGGCGGATAAAGCCCTGGTGTCCTCCTCTCTTGATCCCCGCCTGATTCTGCATCGTCTTGCTATCTGCTCCGCATCCTGATGAACTCCTCCTCTTCTTCCGTTTTTCCCCTGTTTGACGTTCTCGTCGTCGGCGCCGGGCACGCAGGCATTGAGGCGGCACTGGCAGCATCCCGTCTGGGGTGTTCCGTCGCCGTCCTAACTCATAACCTGGATACTATCGGACAAATGTCCTGCAATCCGGCTATTGGGGGACTTGCCAAAGGGCATATCGTCCGGGAAATAGATGCCATGGGGGGCGCGATGGGGTTGAACACGGATGCTACCGCCATTCAATTCCGGATGCTGAACGCTTCCAAGGGGCCCAGCGTGCGCGCTCCCCGCGCCCAGTGCGATAAAACAGCCTACCGCACAAGAATGAAAATGGTTCTGGAAACCGCCCCCGGCATACGCCTGTTTCAGGGAGATGTGGTCAAACTGCTCGTCAATGGAGAACAGCAGGCAACGGGAGCCGTTACTTCTCTGGGCTGCGCCATCCATGCCCGCAGCGTGATTATCTGCTCCGGGACATTCATGAAGGGATTGCTTCATGTGGGCCTTCAACACATAACAGGAGGCCGAATGGGTTGCGCTTCTTCCAGCCTTTCCGCCGATCTTGCCATGCTGGGTTTTCAGGTGGAAAGGCTTAAAACAGGAACTTCTCCCCGCGTCAATGGAAGATCCATCGACTTTTCCGTCTGCGAAATACAGCCCGGAGACACTCCGGAGGCCCTGTTCAGCTACCGTTCCCGTGATATACTGAAACGTGATTCCGAACCCTTTTGCACTTTGAACACGTGGGGAGATGAAAATTTCCGGATGAAGCAAATGCCGTGCTGGATCACCTACACCAACCAGACTACGCACGACATTATCCGGAAGAACTTAAAATTCAGCCCCCTTTACAGCGGTATCATTGAAGGCGTAGGCCCCCGGTATTGTCCTTCCATAGAAGATAAAATCGTGCGCTTTGCGGAAAAAAACAGCCATCAGGTATTCCTGGAACCGGAAGGCCGCAGTACGGAGGAATTCTACCTTAACGGAGTTTCTACTTCACTGCCCTACTCCGCTCAGTGCGACTTCATCCATACCATTCCCGGCCTGGAAAACGCGCAGCTGATCCGTCCGGGATATGCAGTGGAATACGACTTCTGTCCTCCCACGCAATTGCATCCTACGCTGGAAACAAAACTGGTGGAAAACCTGTACTTTGCAGGTCAAATCAACGGCACTTCCGGCTATGAAGAAGCCGCAGCGCAAGGACTAATGGCGGGAGCGAACGCCGCTCTGAAAACCCTGGGCAAACCTTCTCTGGTGCTGCGCCGGGATCAGGCTTACATCGGCGTCATGATAGACGACCTCGTTACCAAAGGAACCGATGAACCTTACCGCATGTTTACCAGCCGGGCAGAATTCCGCCTGTTGCTGCGTCAGGATAATGCAGACCTGCGGTTGGCCCCTCTGGCTTTTGAAGCGGGCCTTATTACCTGTGAAATGGCCCGGAAGGCTGAAGACAGGAAAAACGCCGTTGAAGAAGGAATAATAAAAGCTGCCGCGCTTAAACATGAAGGAGTTTCTCTCTCCACATGGCTTAAAAGGCCCGGCAATGACTGGACTCTATTGCCTGAAGAACTGAAAAAAATGTTCCACGTGGAACATTTGGATGCCATTGCTACGGATATCCAGTACGAAGGGCATATTGAAAGGCAGAAAAAACAGGCGGAAAAAATCATACGGATGGAAAATAAAACTATTCCCTCCGATATTGATTACGAACATGTCCATGCCTTAAAAAAAGAGGCTGTCATCAAGCTGGGCAACATACGTCCTGCAACTATCGGGCAGGCCTCCCGCATTCCCGGAATTACCCCGGCAGATATCGCCCTGTTGCTTGTGCATCTGCAAAAACGCAGCAGGCAACAAACATAATACCCCGCGTTTTTTATTCAGAAATTTCAATTTAAGGAGGACCATAGGAGGCGGGTATTGAAAAATAAATATGGCAGGGACATCCTTGAGCCGTATATGATCCCATTATATTTCCCTGTCGCTATTGCCTGGAGTCGATAAAAAGATTCAATCCTGTTTTCTGAATGTCTTTTTGCGCGACAGCAGCTCTTCCCTTCCTCCGAACAACCACCACTTTCTGCTTGTCGTAAAAAGAAATGGAATATCCCTTCAGTATTATTGAATACCGGCCTTCCTGATTTATCCATCGCAAATCATTAAGAAGCGTCACACGATTTCTTCACGGATTCCATTCAAATACTGCCGATAAGAAAAAGCAGCATTGAGCTTACTCCAAGAGGCAAGGGAGGCCGGAAGGGCTGAATGACAAATCCACCGGGCGAATGAAAATTACCTTCCCAAGTTTAAAATTCTTCGGATAACCAATAAACAAAGACCTCATCCATTACCGGTAACAGATATCTCCCCGGATACATACATCATCTCCAAAAATATTCACAACAGGTTGTTCAAGATGGGCTTCATGCTCCAGAAACGGACCGGGCGCTACGCCGTCCGTACCGCCGCCGATAATGATGGGAGCATAAAACCCCACCCACTCGTCGACTAAACCGGCTTTCAGAAATTCCCGGACCAGACAGCCTCCCGCTTCCAGCAGGATAGTTCCTATTTTTTTATCATTATATAATTTTTTTAATAATTCCAAATAATTGAAAACATTCTCCACAACCAAAGTGCGGTCACGAAATTCATCTGTTAAACAAATGGAATCCGCAGGTATGGAAGAAGCATCATGGGTTAGAATAATACGCCAGGGTTGTTCCTTGAGGGGAGAAACAGGACGATCCGGTTTCCTAATGGTCAGGGACGGATTGTCCAGACGCACGGTATTCCCTCCGGTAAGAACCGCATCGCATTCGGCACGCAAGGTATGTACAAAAGATCTGGATTTTTCATTCGTCAGCCATTGGGAACGTTCCGGACTACGGGAAATGCGGCCATCCAGAGACATGGCGCTTTTTGCAATTACCCAGGGACGCCCTTCCAGCATGTTCACCCTGAACCCCCTGATTAAATGATCGCATTCCTTCTCCAGAACCCCGCGGATAACCTTGATGCCGGCCTGTTCAAGAATATCAGCCGCAGCGCCGCGGTGTTTGGGATTAGGATCTTCCGAACCATAAACCACCCGTTTGAAACGATGTTTCAAAATGGCATCCGTACAAGGCGGTGTTTTCCCGGAAGTACTGCATGGTTCCAGAGTAACATACAAAGTTGAGTCCGCGAACAGGGGGGCATTGCCATTCGCCACTCCGTCGGCAATAGCCTCTCTTTCCGCATGAGGCAAGCCGGCTTTTTTATGAAATCCCGAACCAATCACCTGGTTTTCATGCACAATGACTGCCCCCACGCAGGGATTCGGACTCGTAAGTCCGATTCCATTTGAGGCCAGTTTTATGGCCATGTTCATCCAACAGTCATCCTGATTTTTCGTATTCACGCCGTTTTGTAGCATGAAAACCGGAAGAAGGACAATCACGTTGTGTGATTGAAGAATATTAGGTTTAACAATATTAAATTCCTTCTTCTTCTGCTGTGTGCCCAGTGTGAATAAGATTTTAAATGGCTGTAAATGAGAGTATTGAGTATCATTTCAAATGTTAATAAATTTGGCCTGTAAATTTGTGGATAATATCTGAATAAGTTATTCACATCATACTCACAGTTAATCAACCTGGCCTTTCACAAGGTTATTGGCAGGTGCGGCTGTAAACAGAAACGGCATTCCTGCTTGCAGAAAACCCGGAGGAAAGCATACCATCCTTTTGTGAAGGCTGCCAGATTGATTTACATTCCGGAGAGGGATCATACTTTTCCCGCTACAAGCCCTGAAAGGCCCTTCTACGGCTTTTCCGTGGCTGGAATGAATATAGCCGCTTACTGTGCTTCCCGCCTTCGGGAAGTGGGCTTTGAAGCGGTTTTTGACCCGGGAACGCCGGTTTCAGAAGAAAAAGGGGAAATCATAGAAGTGTCCATGCATGATTTTTCCCCGGAGGCGGCCATATGGCTTGCCTTTTGCGGGGCAGGGGAAGCAAGGAGTGAAGAAGGGCATTTGCTGGCCCGGAAAAGCGGGGAAAACGGGTTGACGCGGGTATTCACGCGGAAGGAAGCAGCGATAGAGCGCCTCGTTTATCCCTGGGATCTTCTGGAATGGCAGGAAAGAGTGATGGAGAAGATGGAGTGGGAGGATTTCTCTGGAAGGGAAGGGGTTTATGTCATGGGAACGCTCCGGGTAGGGGAAGGAACCGTCATCATGCCCGGCGTGGTTGTAGAGGGAGCCGTGTGGGCGGGTGATGGCTGCCGCATAGGGCCTAATTGCTATTTAAGGGGTTGTGTATCTTTGGGGAATGGCTGTGTAGTAGGGCAGGGAGTGGAGCTGAAAAATTGTATCATCGGCGACGGCACATTTATTCCTCATTTGAGTTATGCGGGGGATTCCATTATTGGCAGTGACGTTAATTTCGGCGCCGGAACGGTATGTTCCAATTTTCGCCATGATGGCGGCGAACACAGAATGGTGGCGGGAGGAAAGCTGGAATTTACTGGAAGAAACAAGCTTGGCGCCGTCATTGGAGACCATGTTCGGCTGGGTGCCAATACCGTCGTTTTGCCGGGGCGGGTTCTTCCTCCCGGTGCTTGGACCAGACCGGGGGAAGTCTTCACGGGGGCATGAATCGGGTAAAGGAATTCTCTTAATACTGAAAAGGCCGCATGCGGAAAAACGTCTTCCCGCATGCGGCCTTTGGCGAATGGTTAAAATTGCTTCAGCAGCACCGGCGGCGGCGCATCATCAGGGCAGCCAGCCCCAACAGGCCCAGGGAAGCTGTGGCTGCTTCCGGCACAGGAAGCACAACGCCGTCATAAAATTTGATGTTGTTGATATCCATAGTGCCGTTCATGGGGCGGGTATTTCCAAAAGAAGCTCCAAACTGGGAGCCTGTCAGGGCGGGGGAGGATGGATTCCACTCGGTAATCGTACCTGCCAGAGCGCCGTTGACATACACGGAAAGCGTTTGGGAGGAAAGATCGGAAACGATGCTCAGATTAGTCCAGCTGTCCTGCTGGAGATCCGTCCAGGTCAATCCCGTATTAATATTTCCGCCAGTTTGGCCGCCGAACCCCTTATTGTAGAGGTATAGTTCTCCGTTATCAGTGAATTCCAGCACCATGCTGTTGGATTCTCCAGAGACCGTTCCATTGGTGTACAGGCTGAAAATGTCTTTCCACCCATTGCTGGTGGAACTCAGGTTTTTCAGGTCAAAGCTCACGGTGAAACTGCCTTGGATGCCCGTTATGTTTGAGTTATAGGGAGTGCCGGAACTGCTGCCGAACGTGGCGTAATCATTGCCGGAAGTGTAATTGAAGGAACCGCTCCAGTTGGGGGCGGTTATTTGTGCTCCTTCCGCAGTCCATTCCCAGGAATAGATAGGGGTAGCCGCATGGGCCATGCCTGCCGCTGCCAGTAAAGATAAAATAATAAATGAGCGTTTCACGGAAATTCTGAAATATGGGTTAAAATCAATCCGATAGGAGGGTAGCGGATTATAAATCCGGGGTCAAATTATTTTTCTGAAAACAAATCATTTAACGGAAAAAAGATTACGGAGAAGATAAAAGAAGAGAAAACAGAAACGGCATTCCTGTTGGAAAGAAAACGTACATTTCCAATAAAATTGCCGCATCCTAGGAAAAAAGAGACAATATCCGGATTTATAATCCGCACAAGGATATTGAAGAAATCTGATTCCCCGGAATGGATTTTTAAGAATGCTTAAATAATTTGAAAAACCTTTTCATGCAAGATATGCCCGGAGAAATTGCATATTACTATATATAGTATGCTTTTAAAAAAATACTGCCAAATATTAGGGTTTGACGGAGAAATGGCTTGAACCATGAAAGGCACTTATGAGAAGATGCGAGGCAGATAAAAGCACAGACACATGAAGTTTACCATTTCCAAGCAAGTATTTCTCGACGGGCTGAGACAGGTTGCCAGCGTTGTGTCTTCCAAGACGACGCTGCCCATTCTTTCCAATGTCAAGATTGAAGCTGAAAACGGCCAGATACGTTTTACGGCTACTGATCTTGATGTATGCATTACTGGCGTGGTTCCCGCAAATGTGCTGCGTGAAGGCACCGTGACCCTGCCCGCTAAAAAGCTGGTGAGCATCATCAGCGAACTTCCTGAAGCCGAAGTCCAGGTGGATGTCAACCAACGCAACCAGGCTGCTGTGGAATGCGGCCGCTCCCAGTTTAAACTGAACGGCCTTCCGGCGGATGAATTTCCGGAACTGCCGTCTTTTGAGCAGGCTACTGTGTACCAGGTGGAGCAGAATATGTTGCGTGACTGTATCCGCCGGACGGAATATGCCATTTCCACGGATACGACCCGCTACGTGTTGAACGGCATTTCCCTTTCTTTCCGCAATGGTAAAATGACTTTGGTAGCCACGGACGGACGTCGTCTGGCTTTGGCGGAAACCGCCCTGGAATTTCCGGAAGAACAGCAACTGGATGCCATCCTGCCCACTAAGGCTGTCGGAGAACTCCGCCGCCTTCTGGATGAAGTGGGAACCGTCACGATCCGGTTCACACGCAACCAGGCAGCCTTTGAAATCAACGATACGCTCTTAATCAGCAAACTGATTGACGGCAATTACCCGAACTACCGGCAGGTAATTCCTACGGATTGCAAGGAAAGTATCGAACTTCCCTGCGGGGAACTGCTGGAAACAGTGCGCCGTGTTTCTCTCCTTTCCGTGGATAAGAGCACAAATATCAAGCTGAATTTTCGTGAAAACGAACTGGAAGTGGCTTCCAGCGCAGAAGGAGTGGGCGAAGCTCATGAATCGATGACGATCACTTATTCCGGAAGGCCGCTTTCCATTTCCTTTAATCCGGATTTCTTCATGGCTCCCCTGAAGACGATGGCCGGGGATACGGTCATTACGCTGAACCTCATTGATGAAATGAGTCCGGGCGTCTTGAAGATTGGCGATGAGTTCCTGTATGTGCTCATGCCGATGAGATCTCCCAATTGATTTTGGTGGCACAAAATCGTTCATACAGAGGGACGGGCGTCGTGGAGACATGACGCCTGTTTTTTATTGGCTGAGAGTGAATGGAAAAGAAATGTTATTCACATAAATGTTCTACGTGGAACATTTTTTATTTTCCATTACAGGAAAACTGTAATCTGCCTTGAAAAGACGGAACACCTGCATGGGGCGCGAGGGGCATCGCCGGAAACCTCTGCGACGACGGGAGAATGCCATTATCCGGGAATGAGAAGATGCGGGGACAGCAAATATTCAGAGCGGAGAATTGACAAATTTTACTCCGTATCACTCGCCCAGCAGACCCGGAGGAGCGAACAAGTCCGGAGCAAGATGAAAGGGATAAAAACCGGATGCTTGAAGAATGGCTTCACGGACGGAGGATATGGAATTGAAACAGGAATGTTCCACATCCAGAATACGTCCGTCCTTCAGTTTAATCATCAATCCGGGTTCTGCCTCATTATTTGGTGTGCATCCTATGCGTTCAATTAATTCCCACGGTATTTCCCTGCGTGAAATGCTGTTGCCCCAGAAGATGGAAGAAGAAGTGATTGTGAGAAAATAAGGCCTGCCCATAATAACGGGAAGCCACAGGAACAGTAAAAGGGCGCCGAGAAGAAAGTTCCACCAGCCGGAACCGAAAAAAGCCCAAGCCAGGCTGCATCCCAGGGTTCCGAGGATTCTCCCTCCCAGCCGATAACTGCGGTAAAAATAATAAGTGTTCATGAGTTGCGAAGTCAATGAAACGTCAAACCGACCATGGAACAATAAGTTCCCGACCGTATTCTACACGATACCGCTTTATCCCGGCAAAGACAAGGTGATAAGTCAGGAAATCCAGTTCAGCATGTCAGGCGGTACGGAACCGCAGGAACGTATCAGGGAAAGAAAATGCTCTTCCATTTCCGGCGGCGGAGGAAAAAGGCCAGGCAAAACTCGGCCTTCGGCAAGTTCCAGAGCTCCCTGGTTATGAAGAGCCAGGGGCGGATCAATGTAACGCATTTGCGTAGGGTCCGGCAGAATAAAATTAAGAGGGCGGCCTTCGTTCAACAGGCGGTTTTTCGGAATTTCCGGTCCCCATTCATCCTCCACACCCATATTGGCAAGCAGAACGCCGGAAGAGAAGGGCATGGCCGGCTCAATAAGCCCTGACATGGCATGCCGCTTTCCCGTAGCCGTAACGGCGCAGAAAGCATGCCTGATTGCGTCAGTAAGGGTTTCCCTGTCCGTTGCCGGCACAAAAGAGGCGGAAGCCAGAGGTTTTTTTTCCACGTCCGCTACAATGACATTCAGTTTCCGTCTGAGAGCATGCAGAGCTATTCCGCGGCCAACTTTTCCATGTCCAATGATTACCAGAGTCTGTCCCTGTTCATTTTTTATTCCAAGAGATTCCAGAGCCCGGAAAAAACTTTCTCCGGTTCCAAGGCAGGTTTCTATCTGTTTAATCTTTCCGGCGTCCACCATCCACACGGGCTGCGTGCATGCCGCATAGCGTTCCGCACCCGAGCGGGTTAATTCCACATACCCGCAGCGGCTGGGAACATGGCTGAGCGCTCCGGCGCAGTCCATGACCACATCATAAGGTCCGCCTGCCCGTTCCGCTTCCACCACGGGAATTCCATACTGTCCCAATAATACGGCTGTTTCCGGGTCATAGGGCATTACCGGGGAGACCGCTACTGTCAGCTCCGCTCCTGCGGCCAGAAGAGAGGCGTATTTGGCGCAGGTATTCCGGAACACGGGAGAAGCGTCAATAATCCGGCATCCTTCCAGAGGGCGACTTTCCGACCACGTTTTATACTGGTGCAGGAGAACGGGAAATTCTTCCTGCTGGTAGAAAAGAGATAAATCTTCCAGAATGCGCGCCGGGGGTACAGGCATATAAAAATTTTTGGGGCCTCACGGCACAGGGTAAACTTCATCCTCCCGTTTTCAATAGAAAAACTCGAAAAGGCATTTTTTGTTTAAGGACTTTTAGAATTCCCGCCAAATTCGAGAAGATAAACTACTGAATCGTCAAATATTCTTTCTTCGAGAAAGAAAAACATTGATTACAGGAATTAGACTGATGCCCGGAAGGGATGGCATCCTGTCAAG